>Ga0255753_1000046_pt1 | contig 132294 bp, 117 predicted proteins | sample 041ome_10_FD_179953 | JGI IMG/M metagenome (GOLD analysis project Ga0255753, IMG submission 179953) | Coastal salt marsh microbial communities from the Groves Creek Marsh, Skidaway Island, Georgia - 041412US metaG (version 2) | ecosystem: Environmental > Aquatic > Marine > Intertidal zone >...
AACTCAAAATGGAGAAAATGTGTCGGTATTGTGTTCTGTATTAATAACATATGGTAATACTATTGACGTTGAAGTCGTTTATATTCCTGAACGACCCGAGTAATTCGCTAAAAGTTGAAGTAGAAGCCAGTTGCCAAAATCGTCTAAAAGCCATGCCCTTCGGGACACGGCGTTTAGACGGGATTTAGACGCAATTAAAATGAACTCAATGAAAACATTACCCACTCAAGTATTTTTGGTAAGCGTATTACTCTGGAGCGTTTTTTTCTTTTTCATTAACGAAATCCTCGTTTTACATTCATCATTGGCTGCTCTCAAAGAAAAGATTGCTGACGGATTTACATTTAAGATAATCGTATATATTCTTGGTGGATTTCTCATGGCGTACATCTCGAGATATATTAAACGAAGAGAAAATACCACCAAAATAAATAAGTGATGAACTGCGTCTAGCAAAGTATATGATTCATGATCGAACGCGTTGCGCTTTTGGTTATCTTCAAAGAAGCTAAATCAAAATCACAAAGCTTATCACGAGGTCATATACTAAACTTAGAGTTCATAAGCCTCTCCCGAAATCGGCACCTTCGCTTTCTTGCAGATGAATAAAATGGTGGCTATTGGATGTGCTCGGATTGCCCGAGGATGCTATCACTACTTTCATTGAATAACGCAAATTTCTCAAGCCACCACTTCATCGCTCCTCTTCCGGTATACTCAAAAGATGACGCTCGGAATACTCGAATGAAAAATACGGTGGGTTGGATGGTGGAATTGGACACCAAAGATTCTTCAGGGGGAACACATGCTCTGCTCAACTGTATAAGGGATTTTAAAGAACTCCAACCTCATATATAACCCTTTCAAGTTCGAACAAAACAGCCACTAAATCAAGTGGTGTAAATAAGTGCTTGTTTTCAACATATCGCTATCTGTTTCCAGTATCCGCCTATCTTTGCTGGGAATGAGAACGCTTATCTACCTCACCCTATTGCCCACCCTTTTACTAGGCCAGGCCTTCGTGCACCCGGAAAACAACGAGGCATTTCTACAAGACGAGGTCGCAGAAATTCACATCACCGTGTCGGCTGCTGATCTAGGCACTCTTTTGGGCGACAGCCTCTTCACCGACCATCACTTTCCAGCTGTTTTTCGCTACCAAAGCACCAATTTTTCGGATACCCTTCAGAGCGTAGGATTTAGGGTCCGCGGAAACACATCCAGAAATGCCAAAAAGAAAGGCTTTAAGGTGTCGTTCAACGAATACGTCGTTGGACAAAAATTCAAAGGGGTTGAAAAAATGAACTTAATCGGTCAGCACAATGACCCTTCCTTGTTGCGCTACTGGACAAGCCTACATCTTCTCCAGCGGTACGGACTAATTGCTTCGAGAAAAAGCTTTGTGAAACTCTACCTCAATGGAAACTACCGCGGTCTTTACCTCAATGTTGAACATATTGACGATGAGTTTCTCCAAAAAAGATTCATTGATGATGACGGTGGCAACCTCTACAAAGCAAGCTGGGGTGCGGACCTTAATTATTGGGGCAGCAACCCGAATTCGTACCGCAGTATTTACGAGCTTAAGACCAACAAAGATTCTAATGATTTCAGCGCATTTATTCTCTTTCTAGACTCTTTAAACAACATTAGCGACAGCGACTTTCCGTGTTACATGGAACGCAACTTCGAAGTCAATTACTACCTGAAAACACTAGCCACAGAAATACTCATTGGGCATTGGGACGGTCATGCCTTCAACAAGAACAACTTCTACCTGTACCGACAGCCTTCCAACGGCAAATTTGTATTCATAGAATATGATCTTGACAACACCTTTGGTATCGATTGGTTTGGGGTCGATTGGACGGATAGAAACCTCAACAATTGGCACGAAAGTAACCGCCCACTCGTTGAGCGCTTGCTCGATGTTCCCTATTACAAAGATGTCTTTAATGCCTATCTAGACACCCTGTTAACAGACCTCGACACCTCTTCACTAGGGACTGTTTTAGAAAACAAGCAAGACCTGATCAAAGGTGCCGTGCTCTCCGATACTTACTACCGCAAGGATTATGGATTTCAGTATGCCGATTTTCTTGCTGCCCTTGATGATAACTATGGCGCACATGTGAAAACTGGATTACTCGAGTACCTTGACAAGCGGATTACTAGCGGTCAAGGACAGGTGCAGTGGATCGGAAATCTAGAGCCACCCTGCGATGAATTGCCTGTGGAACCCGAGCGTAACCTCATCAAGATTGTAGATTTCTTAGGCCGCGATACCAACTATCGCACCGATATTCCATTGATTTATATTTACGACGACGGCACCGTGGAGAAGGTGTTGGTATGGAAAACCTAAGCGGTGTGGTAGAAAAAGTCCACTCAAAACTTCAAAGAATAGAAAAGCAGATGGGAGCGAGAAATCTTTGTTTTAATTTTAAAATTCAGTTAGGTGAATCAACCCTTGTTACTATCTTTAAAACCAACTTCCAACAACAAATTTATTTGGATTCAGCCACATGAGAAGTGATACCTGTTCGGGTAAATCATTGTTCGCAATTTTCAATTCAAATCCATTTTATGAATAATCAGAAATACATTGATTTTATAGGTATTGGAACACAGAAATCTGGCACTTCATGGCTTTACCATAATTTAAAGCAGCTGCCCGAATTCAGCCTGCCTCCAGTAAAAGAGTTTCATTATTTTGATAGATGTCATCATTATCCAACTCACAATGGATTATCAGAGGAATTACTCTCGAAAAGAATCTTACGAAATTCTTATCTCGTCAAAGCAGTGATTAACATTTTCAAGGCGGTGATTAAAGAAAAAAAGAAGTGGTCGACCTTCGTTTTCTACTGGAGGTGGTTTTTTAGAAACTATACAGATGAGTGGTATTTATCATTGTTCGAAAGATCAAAAGGATACACTGGTGAAATAACACCAAGCTATTCTATACTAACTAAAGAGGATATCCAGAAAATCTATGATTTACAGCCCGATGTGCGTTTAATTTTAATGCTAAGAAATCCCATTGAAAGAGCTTGGTCACATTTCCGATTCAGTATGCTGAGTAAAGGCTCTGATATTAGTGATATTGAATTGAATGATATCGTCGAATTCATGGAAAGTGATAGCCAATCAGTCCGTTCCGATTATGTTCGTACTATTGAGAATTATTCAAGTATATTTCCAAGAAATCAGATACTTATAGGGTTCTATGACGCTATTACAGATGACCCTGAAGGCTTAATGAATGCTATAATCTCACACACGTGTGATGGCAATTCTGTTTCAATTAAAAATTTAGATTTTTCCTCGGTTATTAATAAATCCAAAGCACTAGATTGTCCGGAAAAAATTGATTCTTATCTAAAAGCTAGGTATTACCAACAGATTAAAGAGTTGTCAGATAGGTATGGCGGTTATTTTACGCAATGGCTGAAAGATTCTTACAAAGAACATTCAAATCTTGAAATTAACAGTCTATCACCAACAATATACCCGTAGTGTGAGACACTATCAATGAGAAATGCCAAAAGTTACTTTCTTATTTACAACTACTTCTCTTCTTTAGAAGCTAGGATGAAACAGGTATTAGTTTTCCTAGTGCTAATTGTTTCTTCGAAGATTTTTGGCCAAAATGAAATCGTAGGCAAATGGAACACAGACAAGGAGAACTCTATCGTAAAAATCTACGAGGACCGTGGCGAGCTGTTTGGGAAAATCATCTCCTCCGATCAGCCAGGAGTTGTCGGGAAAATCAATCTGAGAAACTTAGAGAACAAGGGCGACTATTGGGAAGGTGAACTCTTCGTCTTCAAAAGAAGAAGCTGGTACGATGTGTCCATGCATGAGGAGAACGACACCCTCTACCTGTTAATTTCCGTCGGATTCTTTGAAAAGGAAGTGCAGTGGCCTAGAGGCTAGCCTGACTTCCCTGCCGATTCCCTACTTTTGATACGCATTAAAGAATACGGACGTTGTATTCTAGGCGAAACCCACGAGAGCACAACATGAAAATCATTGCTGGACCCTGTGTTATTGAAAGTATGGATTTGCTGCGCGAAGTCGCAGCGGAATTGGCCCGTATAAAGAAAGAGCTGGATGTTGAGATGTACTTTAAAGCCAGCTTTGATAAAGCCAATCGCACGTCTTTAACCAGTTTTCGTGGACCGGGTATAGAAGAAGGCATTGCCATGCTGGAAACAATTCGAAATGAATTTGGACTGCCCATCACCACCGACTTTCACACTCCGGAACAGATTGCCAGTCACGGACACCGCGTAGATATCATTCAGATCCCCGCGTTCCTTTGCCGTCAAACCGATATGCTTCTTGAAGCCGGAAAGACAGGCAAGATTGTTAATATCAAAAAAGCACAATTTCTCAATGCGGAAAAAATGAAGTTCGCCGTGGATAAGGTGAAATCTACCGGTAACCAGCAGGTTTGGTTAACTGAACGAGGAACGCTTTTCGGACCGAGTGAGCTTGTGGTAGACTTCCGCAACCTCCAAAAGTTAGGGACACTCACTGACCATGTTGTCATGGACTGTACCCACAGTGCGCAGGAAACCAGCAGTAATAATGGTACCACTGGGGGAAACCGCGCCTATGTGCCTTATTTTGCAAAGACCGCCAAACTCTGGGGCGCCAATACTTTCTTTCTAGAAACGCATCCCCGCCCTGATGAAGGCCTTTCAGACGGCCCAAACATGCTGGCGTTAAGCAATCTAGAAGCATTAGTTAAGGAATTGATTTAGAGCCATGAGCATCAACAACAGAACCATAGCGTCCATTGAAGCACAGGCAAAATCTATCCTAGATTTAGCACAGCACGATACGAACGACTACGAGTCTGCAGTAAAAATGATCATGGCATGTAATGGTAAGCTCATCTTTACCGGAATGGGCAAGAGCGGCATTATTGCACGAAAGCTTGCGGCTACCTTTTCCTCAACAGGTGTGCCTTCTTTCTTTGTCCATCCTGGCGAGGCCTATCACGGCGACCTTGGGATGATAGAAGTGGATGATGTACTGTTCGCATTTTCAAATTCAGGGGAAACGGCAGAGCTCATCAACCTGTTAAAATACAGCAGATCAAAGAGCGTCATAGGGATATCCAACGACCACAACAGCACCCTAGCGGGTTATTCCAAAGTGCACCTTGAGTGCAAGGTGGATAAGGAGATCTGCCCATTGAATTTAGCACCTACAACAAGCACCACCGCTGCCCTAGTGATTGGCGATGCTATTTGTGCTACCGTTATGGAGCTGTCGGGTTTCTCCGAAGAAGAGTTTGCTTCGCTACACCCAGGGGGAACCTTGGGCAAGAGTTTACTGACGAAGGCTAAAGATCTCATGATTACTGAAGTTCCATTCGTTAAACCCACAGATTCATTGCAGGAAGTACTCCTAAAAATTTCTGAAGGTCGTCTAGGGCTTGCTTGCATTGGGAGCAGAAATGACGTGTTGGGAATAATTACCGATGGAGATATTCGCCGAGCCATAGAAAATGCTCAAGATTCCGGCGATCTTGTGGCCGAGCATATGGGCTCAAAAAAACCAATATTCATTGAACCTCAAACAGGGCTTCACGAGATGGATCAATTATTCCGTGAAAAAAAGATTGTTTCTGTACTGGTAGGCTCACCAAATGAACTAAAAGGTGTGGTCCAATTCTACGATATCCACAACGGGTAAACTTATTCGAATTCTAGCGGTTTACTCTTTACACCCTTAAGAGAAACTGCTATGGAATCGAAAGAAACCATGTACATTGTTGGCGCCGGTATTAGCGGTCTCATTGCTGCCTTTGAACTAGAAAAGGCGGGCTATGCTCCTATTGTTTTAGAAAAATCTAATGGTGTTGGTGGACGTGTACGCACAGTATCTACAGGCGACCACCACTTGGATATCGGTTTTCAAGTATTGCTCGACGGCTACCCGATGGCAAAAAAATACCTGGACTATGATGCACTTGATCTTCGACGCTTGGCCTCTGGGGCACAGATTTATATAGACGGAAGTCGTTACGTGATTGGGGATCCATTAAGAGATTTTAAAATGCTCATTCCAACCGTCACTGCGAAGATTGGCAGCGTCGGGGATAAAATAAAAGTGCTTCGTCTCAATGCAAGGATGAAGCGTAAATCCATCGATGAAATCTTTTCTGATGAAGAGGTGACCACCTTAGAGTATCTCAGGAAATTTGGGTTTTCAGAGGTGATCATTGACCGATTCTTTAGACCCTTTTTTGCGGGCATCTTCCTAGAACCGGAGCTGCGAACTTCAAGCCGCATGTTTGAATTTGTTTACAAGATGTTCGGTGAAGGTTATGCAACCATTCCTTCAGCGGGAATAGGCGCGATTAGCGAGCAACTTACAAACAAACTAAAGACCACGGAATTCCGTTTTGGGGCTGAGGTAAGTAATGTTACTAGCTATAAAATCGTATTAAAATCTGGGGAAGAAATAGACCATGATGGCGTAATTGTCACTGCGGACGCTTCTTCACTAATCTCCAATATGTCGGGACAAGGAACGGATTGGAAATCTTGCATGTGCCTGTATTTCGAAATAGGCAGCTCCAACCTACCTAAAGAAACGATTGGATTGGTGGCCGACCCGGAAAAACTCATCAATAATCTCTACGGCTATAGCGATGCTACAGGCCGACAAATACTATCAGCGACTGTCCTAGAATTTAACGGCAAGAGTGAAAAAGAAATTACAGCTAAGGTTCAAGACGAGATACGCGAATACTGTGGTGTAGGCTCTATAACCCACATCGGCAACTTCCATATTGAGCAAGCACTTCCCGATCTGAGTAATCTGAAAATGACCGCAGAACCGAGTGAAAGTGTGCTCATAGAAAATGTATTTCTTGCCGGAGATGTGCTGTACAATGGCTCATTGAATGCTGCGATGGAAAGCGGCCGATTAGCCGCGCAAGGATTGCTCGAAAAGAAAACTGGAATACTCATTTAAACGCACCGCTATGGAAGGATTATATTTCATTTATATCACCAATATCCTGCTCGCAGGATGGATAAGCATCAGCTGCCTCGCGACACCAAAACGAGCGGCCATCTCCGTTTTCTCAAATTCCCTCGTGCAAACAGAAGCAATCAAAACCGTTGGAGGAATATGGTTCGCCGTATTGAGCTTGTCGGCCCTGGGATTGTTCTTTCCAACTCAGCTCATCGTTCTTTTAGCTTTTCAGCTCCTGTACAAAGGCTCGTGGCTTTTCGCTGTGGCCCTACCCGCTCTTCGAGAAAAGAAACCGTTCCCGAAAGCTATGGCTGTATCGTTCCTTTTCTGGATTGCCTCACTGCCTTTTATTTTTCCTTGGCAGAATCTTTTGGGATAAACTATTTGCGTTAGGCTAAAACCGTATCTTTTTGCGGTAAAACTCTAAAACGCCATGGCCACTACTCCTGAGCACGATGCCCGCGTCGCTGCACTGACCTTTGCAAGTGTATATCCTCACTACGTTACCAAAGTCGAAAAGAAAGGACGCAGTCTAGACGAACTGCACCAAGTGCTGCATTGGCTTACAGGTTTTGACGAAGACCGACTCAGGGAGATGATCGATCGCAAAGTCACCTTCAAAGAATTCTTTGAGGAGGCCACTGTGCATCCCAATGCCTCTTTAATCACCGGCAGCATCTGTGGGTACAAAATCCAAGAAATTGAAACTAAGCTAACGCGCGAATGCCGCTATATGGACAAGCTCGTGGACGAGTTGGCCAAAGGCAAGAAAATGGAAAAAATACTTAGAGTGGATTAATTCTACTCCTCAAAACTTGTATAGTTTTCTTTGAAATGCTTGAGAAGCGTCCTTCCGTAATGACGGTTGCGACGCTTTGCTTTTTTCTTGTTAGCCCGTTTCCCCGTGCGCTTGTCTTTAACGATATCGTCAAGATCTTTGGCTTGGTCGATTTTTTCGAAGTCTTGAATCTGGGTGCGTTTCATTTCAAATACTCTGCTATCAACTATTACATAGTACCTTTGTTAATGTTCATACACACCTAAAAGAATTGGACCATGGCCCAACTAGAATGGCAAACCGTCAAGGAATACGAGGAAATCACATTTAAGCAGCTTAATGGCGTGGCGCGTATTGCGTTCAATCGTCCTGAGGTACGTAACGCCTTTACCCCAAAGACCGTAGACGAGCTTTGGGAGGCGCTCATCTTGAGCCACGAGAGCCAAGAAATTGGTGTGGTGCTCATTACCGGTGAGGGACCCTCACCGAAAGACGGCGGCTGGGCATTCTGCTCCGGCGGTGACCAACGCGTTCGTTCGACCACCGGATATAAAGGAGAGAACGGCATCAATAGGTTCAACATCCTTGATGTTCAACGTCAGATCCGATTCATGAATAAGGTCGTGATCGCTGTTGTGCCCGGTTGGGCAGTAGGTGGTGGCCACAGTCTTCATGTAGTGTGTGATATGACTATAGCCTCAAAAGAGCACGCCATCTTTAAGCAAACCGATGCGGATGTTGCAAGTTTCGACGGAGGGTTTGGCTCTGCCTACCTCGCTCGCCAAGTGGGTCAGAAAAGAGCGCGTGAAATCTTCTTCCTTGGTGCTGAGTATTCTGCTCAAGAAGCCTACGAGATGGGCATGGTAAACAAAGTAGTGCCGCATGAAGAACTAGAACAGACCGCTTACGACTGGGCGCAGGAGATCATGACTAAAAGCCCTACGGCCATCAAAATGTTAAAGTTTGGATTCAACCTCATCGACGACGGATTGGTTGGTCAACAAGTGTACGCTGGAGAAGCTACTCGTTTGGCCTACGGTACAGATGAAGCCGTTGAAGGCCGCAATGCCTTCTTGGAAAAACGACCTCGAGATTTCTCTAAATTCCCGAAATTTCCTTAATGTGTCAATAAGACACGTTAATAAATAATTCTTATCTTAGGCAAACCAAGCACCTAACCCCTACTTAGTGCTCCGTATACTAACCTAAGATTTTGAACCGATTCATGATACATTCTATCTGGTACAGGCCCACTAATTAACCCTGAACTAATTAGTGACTAACCGACACAAACGTATATTTGAACATGAATCTAAGCCAAATTGTAAACCAATACAGCGATAAGTATCTCCCGCACCTCAGCGCGGATATTGTCATTTTTGGTTATAAAAACGATGCCTTACACTGTCTTTTATTGCAATTTGGAGACCGCTGGTTTCTTCCTGGAGGACACATCGAGAAAAATGAAGATGTCGGCAACGCTGCGGAGCGTATTGTCGAAGCTCGAACTACATTACAGCGCAAATTCTTGCACTTTTTCAATGTCTTTGGCAACGGCGAACGCTCATTTTCTGAGGATTTCAAACGAATTTTTCAAGCAAAAGGCCTTGAGATTGATCAGAATCACCCCATGCTCGACAGGTATGTGACCCTTGGCTACATCGCCTTGGTCGAAATGGACTCCGTAACGCCTAAAGTCGGAAGCTTTGATGATGATATCGCTTGGCATCCTGTGAATGATCTGCCTGTTATGGTCGGCGACCACAAACAAATCATTCGAAACGCCCAAGAGTACCTCGTAGGACTGAATGAATTCACTCCTGTAGGTCATCACCTGCTGCCGGAATACTTTACTATGCCTCAGCTACACAAACTGAATCAAACGATTACCGGCAGGGCTCTAGACCGCAGTCGCTTCCAGAAGAAAATGCTTGCTTTGGACATCTACAAACGCCACGATGAAATCACTACCTCGGTAAGGGGACGGAATCCGTATCTTTATTCCTATGATGGAAAAGATACCCTCGAACGCAGATAAGGCGATTAAAGAAGTTATTTCTCAGCGAAAAACTACAAAGGTCCTCGCCGAGGCTCCTTGGTCGCCCACACTTACTCCTGAAGCACAGCACTCGCTAATCAATAGCTTATTGGAATTAGCGTCTAGCGCACCCTACCATTATAAAAGTGCTGAACGCTATAAACGAGGGGACTTAACTAGCACCCTTCCTTTCCGCGCATATACCCTAAATGCTAATAATTGTAGGATACTCGCGGACCGACTGGATGAGATACAACCGCCAGCCGGTAAAATCATGAACATGCTCTGGGCGGCAGAAGCTATGATTGTCATGAGTTGGTTGCCTGATGTTTTCGGCGAACAACCAGAAGTTCGAGAGATGGAGCCGTTACCATTCACCGGAAACTTGAGCAATATGGAGCATATTGCAGCGGCTAGTGCGGCCATTCAGAACATACTTCTAGGAGCAACAGCAGCAGGCCATCCGTCTTACTGGTCATCCGGTGGAGCCCTGCGTCAAAAGGAAGCACGGACCTTACTGGATATACCTATGGACGAAATTTTCTTGGGGTGCCTTTTCGTATTCCCTAAGGATGCTTTGGAAAGAGGGGCAGACGTCAAACTAGGAAAATTTAGAAGTGAAGGAAAAGAACTTTCTTCATGGTCAAAATCTATAGAACTGTAATCGATGAAAAATTGGCTCATACTTTTAGGACTCACGCTAGTACTTTTTAGCTGTGAAACGCAATCTGAAGAGCCGGCAATAAATACCATTTTGCCTCTTGGTGCTTCTCGTGTTCAAGGGAGCCCACCGGGATACCACAGCTATAGGTATAAACTGTGGAAGAAACTGCGAAACAACGATTGGAACATAGATTTTATCGGCACCCAGATTGATACAGAATTGTATCCTATGGTCAATGACGAAGAGTTTGATCCGCACCACGAAGGACACAGCGGATGGACTTCTGGGCAACTGTTGGCTGAATTATCAGATTGGACAGCAGTGCTTGATACCCCAGATATTGTGCTTTTTAGCTCGCCAGGAGGTAATGATGCGCTGGATGGATTTTCCTATGAAAGTATCATGGTGAATGTGGTGGATATTGTTGAAGGTCTTCAAGAATTCAATCCTGAAGTCACCATCATTATTGAGAAAATGGCACCCGGTCATAGTGCCGTCATGATGGGGAATTTAGCTGTATTTCACGCTCGACTTTTGAATGAATTGGACAGTATTGCGTCTGCATTAAGCACCTCTACCTCACAAGTTTTGACCATCGATATGGCAACAGGGTTTACAGACGATATGCTCGCAGACCCCATTCACTATAATCAAGACGGAGCCACTTTTATAGCTAACAAATATTACGACGCATTAACTCCACTGCTTGAAGAATAAGTCGTTTATGACGGACCCACTTTTTCATCCTTTCGAAAGCTCTATCGAAGGCATCTTGGTGCCTGAAGCATTCACGTATCCATTTTTCTACGCGCCACATGCCCTTGTGGAGCTCGCTTCCAAAGAACTTCAGAACCACCTCGAAGCAAACGACCTGCGTCACAATTTCGGACTTGGCAATCATAAAGATCTGGTTGAGCAAGGTAAGATGTTTGGTGTGCTCGTAGTACGAAACCAAGACGGCCATCTTGGCTGGCTGGCTGCCTATTCAGGGAAACTTCACGAGGAGGTTGAAGGCTATTTTGTCCCTCCCATCTGCGACATACATGCTGCTCAGTCCTTTTACAAAAAAGGAGAGAATGAGCTAAATGCTATGAGCGCGGAGATCCAAGCAAAGGAAAATAACCCTGAACGGCTAAAATCCATTGCCAAGATCAACAAACGATTGGCAGAAATCAAAGAGCACCTTAGAAAGGGGCGAGCAGATCTAAAAGAGGCTAAAAAGGCCCGCCAGAAATACCGGGAAACAGTAGCCAAGGTGATGAGTGAATCGGACTTTGAAAAAGTTAAAGACCGCCTGGCGCAGGAGAGTATTCAAGGCCAAGTTGCTTTTAAACACCGCAGCAAAGCATGGGTTGAGGAACAGGAAAAACTCGAAGCTGCCCTTGAAGAATATGCCCGTGAAATAGAGGCGATGAAAGAAGTTCGCAAAGCAAAATCCAACCAACTTCAGCGCGAGATTTTTGACCACTATGTGTTTCTAAATGCTTCAGGTGAGGAGAAGGTGTTGAGCCAATGCTTCCCGGATTTCGACCTTCGCCACCCGCCAAGCGGTTCTGGTGATTGTGCGGCACCAAAGCTGTTGCAATATGCCTATCAAAAAGACCTATCCCCCGTTTGTATGGGGGAGTTTTGGTGGGGTTCAGCACCTGTTAAAGAAGTACGAAAACACAAGTACTTCTACCCCTCTTGTGCTTCGCGTTGTCGCCCCATCCTCGGTCACATGCTACAAGGATTAAACGTTGAAGAAAACCCATTGTTAACCTTTGGCAAGGACAAGCCGATGCCAGTGGTCTATGAAGACGATGACCTAGTCGTAGTGAACAAGCCCGCTGGATTACTAAGTGTTCCAGGGGTAGATATTGAAGATTCCGCACTCATGAGAGTAAAGCACATGTATCCGAAAGCTACCGGAGCCATCCTATTGCACCGACTCGATATGAGTACATCAGGGCTGCTCATGTTCACCTTGAATCCAAAGGCGAATAAACGCATGCAACGCCAATTCATAAAACGTCAGGTCAATAAGACCTACATAGCTGATGTAGTAGGCACCCTTGAAGCTGAAGAGGGGACCATTTCACTTCCCCTGGCGCCGGATTATTACGACCTGCCACGACAGATGGTCTGCCATAAAACCGGTAAGCCATCAGAAACTAAATGGTCTGTAGTGGAGCGTATGGAAGGAATTACTCGATTAGCGATGAAGCCAGTCACAGGACGAACGCACCAGTTGCGCGTGCACTGTGCCCATCCTGAAGGATTAGGGCTGCCCATGGTGGGTGACGAATTGTACGGAGTGATCGGAGAACGACTACATTTACATGCACATAAATTGGAATTCCAGCATCCAACTACCAAGGAATTAATTACTATTACAGCACCAATCCCGTTCTAATGGCCCTAGAAATAGAAAGAAAATTCCTCGTAATAGACGATTCCTGGAAACCCCAAGTCGTGCGGTCCCATGTCTTGAAGCAAGGATATCTCGCCTCATCACCAGGGCCAACTGTTCGTATTAGAACCAGCGACGAGAGTGCTTTTCTCACTATCAAAGGAAAGACAATTGGTTTCTCTAGGGTTGAATTTGAATACGAGGTTCCCATGGAGGAGGCCTTGGATCTACTGAAGTTAAGTGCCAATACACCAATCGAAAAAACCAGATACATCATTAAGGCAGATGGTCATGTTTGGGAGATCGACGTCTTTGAAGGCGCCAATCAAGGGCTTGTGCTTGCCGAAGTAGAGTTACGCTCGGAAGACGAACAAGTCGTTCTTCCTTCTTGGATTGGATCTGAAGTAAGTCATGACTCGAGGTATTTTAATTCTTATCTGAGTCAAAATCCCTTCAACGAATGGGAATGATTTCTGATGTAGCCGATTACTTCATTGACGGCTGCGGCCGTTGTGATTTGCACGCAACAGATGCTTGCAAGGCTCGAATATGGTCTGCACCCTTAGCACTGCTGCGCGAAGCATTATTGGCATCGGGATTAAAGGAGGAGGTAAAATGGGGACAGCCGACCTACACACTTAACGGAAAGAATGTTGCCATGATCTATTCCTTCAAGGACAGCTGCGGCATTAGCTTTTTCAAAGGAGTGCTCCTTCAGGATGATGCAAAAATATTAGTGCCTGCCGGGTCCAGTTCCAATGTCGCACGCCTGCTTAAAATCACCTCTGCCACCCAAGTAGCCGAACTAGAGCCCCACATTCATGCCTACATCGCAGAGGCCATAGCACTTGAGAAAAGCGGCGCCAAAGTTCCTAAACCCACAGAGCGCGAACCCATGCCAGAAACATTGGCTCATTGGTTAGAAAACGACCCGCAACTCCAAACAGCTTGGGACCTACTGACCCCGGGACGTCAAAGAAGTTATATCCTCCACGTGGGGAGCGCCAAACAAGCACAAACTCAGCTCAACCGCATTGAAAAATGCGTCCCGAAGATTTACGCGGGGAAGGGTTTTAATGAATATTGAAATGAAATACCTCGCAACGCTTTTCGCTCTAACTGTTCTCTTCAGCTGCGATTCAAAAGATCCTGAGGGCTTCAGGGTTGAAGGCCAACTCACTGGAGCTGATTCAGGTTGGGTGTATTTGAAAAAATTGGACCTTAAAAACAATGAAACCATTGTTGTTGATTCTACCCAAATCTCTAGGGAAACGTTCACATTTGAAGGGCCATTGAATGCGCCATACATGCATACCTTGCAGTACGGCAAAGAGCGACTGCCGGTCTTTTTACATCGCGGAACGCTCAAAATTGATGGTGAAGTTGGATCGTTTGCCGAAGCATCGCGCTTGGGAGGAAAAGAGGACAGTCTATTCAAGTATATGGGCATCGACGCCATCTTTGCGCAAGGCACAGGTCTCCAAATCGTTTCCGACCACCCCGATAACGCGTTTGCCGCTTTCACCGCCTTCTACTATTTCCAGATTTATACGCCTGAAATGAAGACCATTGATTCCTTGATGGAGGAATTTTCACCCGAGGTCAAAGCATCGGAGTATTACACTGCCTTGGAAGGGCTTACTGAAGAACTACGCAACGTTCAGCTCGGGTTGCCCGCTCCTGCATTCAAACTTCCAACCTTTGAATTTGAAGGGGATTCTTTAGGTGTCGAAGATTTTCAGGGCCAATTCCTTCTCATCGATTTCTGGGCTTCCTGGTGCGGACCTTGTCGTGCACAAAACCCACTTTGGGTGGAGCAGTATAAAAATACCGAAGTATTGAATGTCGAATTCCTTGGGGTTTCACTAGATACGGATGCGGCTACTTGGGCAAAAGGCATAGAAAGCGATGGCTTAACTTGGCCCCAAGTATCAGACCTATTAGGATGGAAATGTCCAGTCGCCAAGACCTACGGTATTCACGCCATCCCACAAAACATACTGGTCGATCCGGACGGAATTATAGTGGCCAAGGATATTTTACCCGAAGAATTGGGCAATACCATAGGAGCGCATTCCAAGGTGGCGCAATAACTCCTACTTTTGCCGAATGGGAAAAGACAAACTCCGAAAATTTCGCGAAAACGAGCAGATGTCCTGCGTCGTTGAGCCTAGCTCAGAAGAGGCACGCAACGGTTTACCACTTAAAGGAAATTGGGCAAAGGACCAATTCAGCAACAGCAATGGCCTCTTGCTAGAATTGGGCTGTGGGAAAGGTGAATACACAGTCGAGTTAGCCCGCAGAAATTCCGATAAAAACCACATTGGGGTCGACATCAAAGGTGCTCGCCTGTGGCGCGGCGCAAAAACTGCGACTGAGGAAGGATTGAACAATGTGGGTTTCCTGCGCACTCGAATCGACTGGATCGACCAGTGTTTTGGCCCCAACGAGGTAGACGAAATCTGGATCACTTTCCCAGATCCTCAGATTAAGCACAACCGCGCTAAACATAGACTGACACATCCGCAATACCTCTTGAAGTATGCGAAATTCCTAAAACCCGGGGGCACAGTGAACCTCAAATGTGATAGCGAGTACCTGCACGGATACACCCACGGTATCGTTCATATGCTCGGTCTCGAAATTGAGGAAGCGTATCACGACATATACAAACAAATTAAGCCCAACGAAGGCATCCTTTTTGATGTCATCACGCATTATGAAACCATTTGGCTCAACCAAGGCAAGGCCATCACCTACCTACGCTTTAAACTAGACGGCATAGAAGAGGCTATGGCGAGATTGAGCAAGTAATGGCAAGCGAATTCTTCGATAGGGTCTACAAAGTAGTGCGTCTTATTCCAGCTGGAAAGGTGACCACCTACGGACACATTGCCCGTTTTTTAGGCGCCGGAAGAAGTGCTCGTGTGGTAGGATATGCCATGAATGCATCCCATAGTGATCAGAGCATTCCGGCGCACCGAGTCGTCAATCGTGTCGGAGTACTCACTGGTAAGCATTTCTTCGGAGGGTCAACACTCATGCAGGACCTGTTAGAAAGCGAAGGTATTAGCATAGTGGAAGACCAAATTCAAGATTTCCAGAAATATCTTTGGGATCCAATGGAACACCTGAACCAAGAGGAGTTTTTAGAAGATCTTGTTTAGCGACGGCTTATTTAGTTCCTGTTGCAACTGGTCGAAATATCGTGCAATGTGCAACCCGTCCATCAGTGCATGATCCACCTCAAGCTGGAACGGGAGGTAATACTTGCCTTCACGCTGAAAAATCTTTCCAAAAACCGTTCGTGGAATACTGTGTCCTCCACCTTTTTTGGGGTGGGTAAAGGAGGTGAATGAAATCCAAGGAATGGTGGTTCCGTACATCAGGTTGGTGCGATCTGGCCTTGGGTCTAATGGGAGGCCAGCTGCTGCCTTTTTAGTGATTTCTCTTGAGCGGCGGATAAAATCCACAAAAGACTCTTGTGGGTCCCATGGATAATAGGCGAAGGTGAAGGCATCGCTGCCATCTTTTAAAACAGAGCAACCCATATCTATACTACTGTGCTCCACGACCCCATCGTCTTTGCGACGCAGGCGCATTGGGCGGTATTTATTGGCGGCTGAAAGCGTGCAGTATAAAAGTGCGTGATGAATGCTTAAGGAATGGGTCCTACAGAACTCCCAAATAGTTGTTGCATCGAGCTCAACAGTAATGCCGACAAACGGGTCTTTGAAATCCTTGAAGAAAAGGTAGCTTTCCTTACGGTCCCAATTCTCTATATCCAACTTAGTTTCCATCCTGACGAAGATACCGATTGAACGTATCTTTAGCCCATGAATCACGAAGTAATACGCGACTACGCCCTAAGTTTTCCCTTTGCCGACGAAAGTTTCCCCTTCGATGATACCTCACTCGTGTTCAAGGTTCACGGTAAGATGTATGCTATTTTAAGCCTCGATGATCAACCCGCAAGAATCAATCTAAAAAACGATCCTGAGCGAAATATTGAGCTGCGCGAAGAGTACGATTGGATTATCCCCGGCTACCATTCGAACAAGCGCCATTGGAACACGGTTATTGTCGAAGAATATGCTTCTTGGGAACTCATCAAGGAGATGATTGAAACCAGCTATAAACTTGTTTGGCAAAAGCTGCCAAAGAAAGTGCGAGAAGGCGGTGTATAGTGTATTTTAGCAGACTATGAAAAACATCCGTAATTTCTGTATAATCGCCCACATCGATCACGGGAAGTCTACCTTGGCTGACCGCTTGTTAGACGTGACTTTCGCCGTAAGTGACCGTGAAAAGCAAGACCAGCTTTTGGACGATATGGACCTCGAGCGCGAGCGTGGTATTACCATCAAATCGCATGCGGTTCAGATGTACCATGAGAAAAACGGAGAAAAATACACGATCAATCTGATCGATACTCCAGGACACGTAGACTTCTCCTACGAAGTTTCACGTTCTATTGCTGCTTGTGAAGGAGCCCTATTGATTGTAGATGCCGCACAAGGAATCCAGGCGCAGACCATCTCAAACCTGTATTTGGCCCTCGAGCACGATCTAGAGATTATCCCTATTCTCAACAAGATCGACCTGCCTTCTGCCAACCCAGAGGAGATCGGCGACCAGATTATTGATTTGATTGGTTGTGACCGCGAAGAAATATTACACTGTTCGGCGAAGACCGGCCAAGGTGTACCGGAAATTCTCGATGCGATTATTGAACGCATTCCAGCCCCGGAAGGAGATCCAGACGGGCCACTTCAAGCATTGATTTTTGACAGCCACTTCAACCCCTTCCGAGGTATTGAGGCTATTTATAAAGTCGTTAATGGCTCTATCAAGAAAGGCCAACGCGTAAAATTCATGTCTACTGGCAAGCAGTACGATGCGGATGAGATTGGTGTGAATTTGATTAAGCAGAACCCTACGAAGGAAATTAAAACTGGGGATGTTGGCTACATCATCTCTGGAATTAAGGATGCCAAAGAGGTTAAAGTTGGGGATACGATTACGGCTGTAGAAAGCCCTGCAGATAGTGCCATCGAAGGGTTTGAAGAAGTCAAGCCGATGGTATTTGCAGGGATTTACCCTGTGGATACTGAAGAGTTCGAGGAGCTTCGCGCTTCATTAGAGAAGCTGCAGCTGAACGACGCCTCGCTAACATTTGAAGCAGAGACCTCAGCTGCACTTGGCTTCGGCTTCCGTTGTGGGTTCCTTGGAATGCTGCACATGGAGATCATCCAGGAACGATTGGAGCGCGAGTTCAACATGACAGTGATTACCACCGTACCAAACGTTAGCTACAAGGCTTACTTGAAAAGTGATCCCGATAATGTTTTGTGGGTTCAAAACCCAACCGACTTCCCAGATCCAACGAAGATGGACTACATGGAAGAGCCTTTCATCAAAGCGCAAATCATCACTAGTGCGGACTTTGTTGGTCCTGTAATGAACCTTTGTATTGGAAAGCGCGGTCAGTTGACCAACCAAACGTACCTCACCAGCGATCGTGTGGAACTGAGTTTCGATATGCCGCTGGCCGAAATTGTATTTGATTTCTACGACCGATTAAAAACCATCTCTAAAGGGTATGCTTCTTTCGATTACCACCCTATTGGTTACCGTGAAAGTGTCCTTGTTAAGGTGGATGTGATGCTGAATGGTGATCCTGTAGATGCACTCAGCGCTTTGATTCACAAAGACAACGCGTACGACATCGGTAAGAAAATGTGTACGAAGTTGAAAGAATTGATCCCGCGTCAACAATTCATGATTGCTATTCAAGCCGGTATCGGAAATAAGATTATTGCTCGTGAAACGCTGAGTGCACTGCGTAAGGATGTTACTGCGAAGTGTTATGGTGGTGATATTTCACGTAAGCGCAAGCTTCTTGAAAAGCAAAAAGCAGGTAAGAAGCGTATGCGTCAGCTTGGTAATGTGGAGATTCCTCAAAGCGCCTTTTTAGCGGTTCTAAAGCTGAACGATTAAGACCTATATTGTAGGTATGCTTACACCTACAATCGTCGAATTCGAAGGCGCGCTATTATGTGGCGCCTCTGCTCCCATGTCTCTACGCTCCTTCGCTCCTTGGACCCTTTGGCCCAAAGTGATGCCTAAGCTCGCTCGTGTGAGCAACCGCTGCAATGCAGATCTAATTTCGTTACGCTCTTTTGATGGCCTGCCTGTTTTCGGTCCCACGGCAGATCCAAATTTTACCTACTGGGGCGGCGCGGAAGTAAACGGTCCCAACGAAGGCCTGGAGCATCTTGAAATTCCAGCGGGCACCTATGCTGTGTTCCACTACAAAGGGCTGAGCAGCGACTCAACAGTGTGGCGCTATATCTATGGTCAATGGCTTCCAAATAGCCCGTGGGAGTTGGACGACCGCCCGCACTTCGAACGCCTGGGAGCGAAGTATAAGAACGAGGACCCAAATTCAGAAGAAAATATCTACATCCCTATTCGACCAAGAGCATAAAAAAACCCCGACCAAAGGCCGGGGTTTTTGATGTGTTAGCCTTGCGGCTGCATTTAGGATCTTATTTGTTTTTGCTCAAAGAAGCGAACAAGTAATCACGGTTCATGCGCGCGATGTTTTCTAGGGAAATACCCTTTGGACACTCTACCTCACAAGCACCGGTATTGGTACAGTTACCAAAGCCTTCTAGGTCCATCTGATTCACCATATTCAATACACGCTCCTTCGCCTCAGGCTGCCCTTGTGGAAGCAATGAGAACTGGCTGATCTTCGCCGATGCGAACAACATCGCTGAAGAGTTCTTGCACGTTGCAACACATGCCCCACAACCGATACAAGTTGCCGCATCAAATGCCTTGTCTGCGTTTTCCTTTGGTACAGGAATAGCGTTGGCATCAATCGTGTTACCAGATGTATTTACAGAGATAAACCCACCTGCACGCTGAATGCGGTCAAAAGCAGAACGGTCTACCATCAAATCTTTGATAATAGGGAACGCCTTCGCACGGAACGGCTCAATATAGATGGTATCGCCACTCTTGAATTCACGCATGTGCAACTGACATGTTGTGATTTTACGGCCTGGACCGTGCGCTTCACCATTAATAAATAGCGAACACATACCACAAATACCTTCACGACAGTCGTGATCGAACACTACCGGCTCAATGCCCTGGTCGATCAACTGCTCGTTCAAGTAATCGAGCATTTCAAGGAAGCTCATGTCCTCCTCTACACCCGAGATTGGGTAAGTTTTCATTTCACCCTTTGCTTCAGGGCCTGCTTGTCTCCAGATCTTTAATGTTAAATCCATAGTCGGAATTATTTGTAAGAACGAGTCTTCAATTCAACATTCTCGAAAGTCAATTCTTCTTTGTGCAATTTGGCTTCTGCAGGAATACCTGTGAATTCCCATGCACTTACAAAGGCAAAATTCTTATCATCACGTAATGCTTCACCTTCCTCACTTTGGTACTCTTCGCGGAAGTGACCACCACAGCTCTCGTTGCGCTCTAGTGCATCCTTCGCCATCAACTCACCAAGCTCGATAAGGTCAGCCACACGGCCCGCCTTGTCTAGTTCTGGGTTCATGCCGTTCGCGCTACCAAGCACTCGAACGTCTGCGTAGAACTCTTCGCGCAATGCTTGGATATCAGCAATGGCTTGCTTCAAGCCTTTCTCATTACGAGCCATACCTACTTCGTTCCACATAATCTTACCGAGACGCTTGTGGAAGAAGTCAACAGATTTGGTACCGTTATTATTGATGAACTTATCCGTGCGCTCACGAACCACTTTTTCAGCTTCTTCAAATTCTGGAGAATCTGTTGAGATGGCTCCTGTACGGATGTCCTTACTTAGGAACTCACCTACTGTGTAAGGCGCTACAAAGTAACCGTCCGCAAGACCCTGCATCAATGCAGATGCACCTAGGCGGTTGGCACCGTGGTCTGAGAAATTGGCCTCACCTAAAGCAAAACAACCCGGGATTGAAGTCATCAAATTGTAATCGACCCATAGACCACCCATCGTGTAGTGTACTGCTGGGTAAATCATCATAGGCTCCTTGTACGGGTTAGATGCCGTAATCTTCTCGTACATCTGGAAGAGGTTACCGTATTTGGCTTCTACCACTTTCTCACCCAATGCTTTGATATCTGCATCAGACGGGTTGTTCACCCCTTTTACGAGTGCTTCTTCTTTTCCGTAACGAACAATTGCCGCTGCGAAATCTAGATAAACTGCCTCACCTGTTTTGTTGACACCGTAGCCTGCATCACAACGCTCCTTCGCGGCACGCGAGGCAACATCACGAGGTACGAGGTTACCAAAGGCCGGGTAACGACGCTCTAGGTAGTAATCTCTGTTTTCCTCTGCGATATCGTTCGGGTGAAGTTTACCTGCGCGGATTGCTTCTGCATCTTCCTTTTTCGCAGGAACCCAAATACGACCATCGTTACGCAACGATTCTGACATCAACGTCAGTTTACTTTGGTTCTCACCACTTACCGGAATACAAGTTGGATGAATCTGCGTGAAACACGGGTTAGCCATGTACGCTCCTTTGCGGTGCGCTTTCCATGCAGCAGTAACGTTCGATCCCATCGCGTTTGTGGAAAGGAAGAAAACGTTACCGTAACCACCCGTACACAGAAGTACTGCGTGAGCACTGTGACGCTCGAACTCTCCTGTTACCAAATTCTTTGCGATGATACCGCGCGCCTTGCCGTCTACGACAACAAGCTCTTGCATTTCGTGACGCGCGTACATTTTAACGCGACCCTTTGCAATCTGACGGTTCAATGCCGAGTAGGCACCGAGTAACAACTGCTGTCCCGTCTGACCTTTTGCATAAAACGTACGGCTTACCTGTACACCACCAAAAGAACGGTTGTCTAGCAAACCACCGTAATCACGTGCAAAAGGAACACCTTGAGCGACACACTGGTCAATAATATTGCGGCTTACCTCGGCCAAACGGTGAACGTTGGCCTCTCTTGAGCGGTAATCACCACCTTTGATCGTATCGTAGAACAGACGGTACACTGAATCCCCATCGTTCTGGTAGTTTTTCGCTGCGTTGATCCCCCCTTGTGCTGCGATAGAGTGTGCACGACGCGGAGAATCCTGGAAACAGAATGCTTTCACGTTGTAACCCATCTCAGCCAAAGAAGCTGCTGCAGATGAACCGGCTAGACCGGTACCTACTACGATTACATCAATTAATCTTTTGTTCGCAGGCGATACCAATGGGATCTCGCCTTTATGCTTTGTCCACTTCTCGCCTAATGGGCCTGCTGGAATCTTAGAATCTAATGCCATAGTAAGAGAATTAAAGTGCTTGACCTGGTTGAACAACAAATAAGAAAACCGCTACAGCAATGAAGCCCGCCGGAATCAACCAAGCGAAAGCGGTCATTGTTTTATTAATCAGCGGTGTGTATTTCGGGTGGTTCACACCCAACGATTGGAACGCGCTTGAAGCACCGTGGCTCAAGTGAAGGGCCAAACCTGCAAGAGCTACCACGTAGAAAGCAGTATACCACCACTGTTCAAAAGCGGTTACCGTTAGCGTCCAAAGATCTTTATTTCCGTTGGCATCCGTACCAAGGGTACCGAAGTGCATTTCGTACCAGAAACTCTTCATGTGAACCACAATGAAGAAAAGCGTGAGTAAACCAAGAAGCGCCATCTTGCGCGAAGCCCAAGAAGCATTGGCCGACTGATTCTCTTTTACGTACCCTATTGGACGTGCTGCTCTATTTTGGCGGGCGAGCATGATACCGTCGACAGTATGAAGAAGTACAGAAGCATAAGTGAGGTAAGAAAGGATTTTCACTACAGGGAAAGTCGTCATAAACTTACCGTACTCATTGAACGCAAGCTGACCTTCTTCTCCAGTAACGAAAAGCTGAAGGTTCCCCAATAAATGACCTACTAAGAAGGTGCAAAGGAAAAGTCCTGTGGCGGCCATCCAGTACTTACGTGCAAGCGAAGAACCGAAAAGACCTTTAGAAGTTGTTGCCATAAGCGATTTTCAAATTTTATAGCCTAATTTTAGCAGGTCAAATTTACGGCACAGACTTTTGTTTGAGCTAATGAAGTGACTAAAATCACAATAGAACTATTCTAAATTAATATAGTCAGACCCTATCATGAGATACCACAAACTTGATCGCGAGATTTTTATTGAAAACAGAGCAAAGTTCACTGGAATGATGAAGCCTAATTCGTTGGCTATCTTCACTTCCAACGACATGTACCCGACTAGTGCAGATGCTCATCTTCCCTTCAAACAACACAGTGATATTCTGTATTTGAGTGGCGCAGATCAGGAAGAAAGTATTTTGGTATTGTTCCCTGACGCACACAAAGAAAGTCTGCGCGAAGTACTCTTTTTAAAAGAAACCAATGACCTCATAGCGGTTTGGGAAGGCGCGAAATTCACCAAAGAAGAAGCATTTGAGATTAGCGGCATTAAAACCGTTTTCTGGTTGTCCGATTTTGAGCGCGTATTCAACGAAATGGCTATCAACGCAGAACGTATCTACCTCAATGGCAACGAACACCTCCGTGCGCACGTAGAGACTGAGCTGCGTCAGGACCGCATGAATAAGTGGATTAAGGAAAATTACCACGCCCATGAATTTGAGCGCAGCCAGCCCATCCTGCACCGCGTTCGCGGAACCAAGAGCGAGAAGGAATTGGTCGTGATGCGTGAGGCAGCGTCGATTACCATCAAAGGTTACGAGCGCATTTTAAAGTATATGAAGCCTGGTGTTTGGGAATACGAATTGGAAGCAGAATTCATGCACGAGTTCTTGATGAACCGCAGCCGTGGCTTTGCTTACACCCCAATCATTGCCGCAGGAAATAACGCAAATGTGTTGCACTACATCGAGAACAACGACCAATGTCAAGACGGGGATTTAGTCCTATTCGATGTTGGGGCCGAGTATGGTAATTACACCTGTGATGTTACACGATGCTTCCCTGTAAATGGGAAATTCACTGCGCGACAAGCAGAAGTTTACAATGCCGTATTGGCCGTACATGATGGTGCCATTGCGCTATTACGTCCAGGTATCATGCTGGATGATTACCACAATAAGGTTGGCGAATTAATGACGCAGGAGCTATTGAAATTGGGCCTTATTACAGCTGAAGATGTTGCGAACGAAGACCCGGCCTGGCCTGCATACAAGAAGTATTTCATGCACGGCACGAGCCACTACTTAGGTTTGGATGTACACGATTATGGTTTGTGGACGATTCCAGTTGAGGAGGGCATGGTCTTTACGGTTGAGCCGGGCATCTATATTCCTGAAGAAGGCTTAGGTATTAGAATCGAAGACGATATCGTCATTACCAAAGAGGGGCATGAAAATTTGACTCGTGAAATTCCAAAGACTGTGGAAGAGATCGAGGCGTTTATGGCCAGCTAATGGAAAGTATTCAATATCAAGGCGCCCCTGTATCTTATCAAATTACAGGGGCGCCTTCTTCTTTACCCACACTTGTGCTGCTCCATGGATTTTTGGAAGATAGTAGGATGTGGGACGGACTTATCGAAGACTTTGAAAAACTCGGGAGCGTAGTTCGTATTGATTTGCCCGGCCACGGTCAAAGCGGGAACTTTAGTGAAGTGCATTCTATGGAGGATATGGCAGACGTCGTGCACGAGGTCATCAGCGTTCTTGGGTTGAAAAAACCTGTTGTATTGGGCCATAGTATGGGCGGCTATGTGGCATTGGCCTATGCTGAGCAGTATGAAAATATAGGTGGGCTGGGATTGTTTTTCTCCACCCCATACGCAGATAGTCAGGCGAGGAAAATGATGCGAGATCAGGCAGAGGCCCTCGTGCTGCAGAACAGAAACGCATTTATCCGAGCGGCAATTCCACAGCTGTTTAGTGCAGAACTTAGGCCAGAGTTGCGTGAAGTTATTGCGCAGCAGATTGACTACAGTCTTCAGATGAGTGCGGAAGGAGTCGTTGCGGCCATTCGCGGAATGAAATCCAGAGTGGACCGAACGAGATTGCTCATTGAGCCGCCAAAGTCCTTGCAGCCACAAAAGATTGGGGTATTTGCCGGAGAATCGGACACTGTAATTCCAATAGCATCCGTTCGTGAATGGATAGATGCGCCGGGAGTCGGGTACCAATTTATTTCAAGCCATGGGCACATGGGCCATCTTTCAGACACAGAGAATTGTGCAGCAGCCGTGGCCGAATGGTGGGCCACTTTTTCAGAGTGAAAGTATATGAGCTATCGAGCCCTTCTGTTGTATAGATTTAGGCACTCCGCCAAAAGTCATCATGTTCTATTAGCAACGTCTCCAAAGTTCTAAATCCCAATTGGTATAGGTGGTAGGCGGGTATGATATAAGGGCATAGGCAACGGTTATGTCTTTGATTCTATGCATCATGTATCAAATATCAACCCGAACTGGAGGTACTGTTTGGTGGTAGATCCAACCGTCTGCAATAGGTAGCCCAATTGAAATTGAATGTTTGACGCATATTTATAGCCCACTCCCCCGTAGAGGCGATTGCGGTCAAAAGTAGTTGCTCCTGGTTGAACGAAGATCTCGTCATAGATGCCCAAATAATAAGTGCCTACCTCGATAGATTCACTATTGAGCGGGTAAAACAGCATACCACGGTAGCGAACCCTAGTTTTAAAGTCGCTTTCAATCCACCGTTGCTCATAACGGAAGCGATGCTCGAGCTTTGCTTTTCCAAAGTAGCTTGCGGTAATGAGTTGCTGCCAAATACGGTGTTCTTCTACTTCCGGACCTATGCGCGAACTCTGAAATTCGTGATTGGTAATATTCGCATAACCACCCGTGAGCATGGGTCCTTTATCGAACTTATAATTTACGCCAGTTCGAAGCAGGAGTTGTTCGAGTTGAGGCTGTACAGTATAGTTACGGTGTTGAGCCTCGGTATGGATGCTCCAATGATTGTCGATTTTATTTGTTCCGAAGTACATCATCCAATTGCCCAATTCAGATTGAGCAAAGGCGGTACTCGAGCAGAGCAAGAGTATAATCAGCAAGCGCATAAAAAGCATGTTAGTTCTTCAGGAATATATAGAATTTATTAAGACTTTGATAGAAAGCCCAATGAAGATACAGAGAATTGTGCAACAGCCGTGACCGAATGGTGGGACACTTTTTCAGACTAAAAACCATAAAAAAGGCGCCCCGAGGGGCGCCTTTTTATGTCATTGCGAAATATTTAGACAACACCCTGATCGAGCATGGCATCAGCGACTTTCACAAAGCCTGCAATGTTCGCACCGCCCACATAATCTACTGAACCGTCTTCACGAGTACCGTATTTCACACACGCAGCGTGGATGTCTTTCATAATTCTATTCAAATGGCCGTCGACCTCTTCACGGGTCCAGCTCATACGCAAGGAATTTTGGCTCATCTCCAGACCTGAGGTAGCCACACCACCTGCATTAGATGCCTTACCTGGTGAGAAGAGCACGCCATTGCTCTGGAAGATCTCAACAGCCTCAGGAGTACAAGGCATGTTTGCCCCTTCGCCCAAAGCGATAATTCCGTTAGATACGAGACTTTGCGCATCGTCACCTTTCAATTCATTTTGAGTAGCACACGGCAAGGCGACATCCGCTTGGACGTTCCACGGCGTACCCTCGGCAAAGGAGATATTATCGAATGCATCTGCAGCCTCTTTGACGCGGCCACGGCGCACATTCTTGAGCTCCATGATGAATTCCAATTGTTCGCGCGTCAAGCCGTCGTTACACACGATGTGTCCCGAAGAGTCTGACATGGTAATTACCTTGGCACCGAGTTGCTGGCACTTTTCGGCAGCGAATTGGGCCACATTACCTGAACCTGAGATTACCACGCGCTTACCTTCAAAGCTGTCGCCTTTAGTAGCGAGCATTTCTTTCGCGAAATACACGGTTCCGTAACCGGTCGCTTCCGGACGAATCAATGAACCGCCCCAGCTCAGGCTCTTTCCTGTGAGGACACCGGTAAATTCGTTACGTAGGCGCTTGTACTGACCGAACATGTATCCGATCTCACGACCACCAACGCCGATATCACCTGCAGGAACATCGGTATCCGGCCCAATGTGGCGGCTAAGCTCAGTCATAAAAGACTGACAGAAGCGCATCACCTCGGCGTCCGATTTGCCTTTGGGATCAAAGTTAGACCCACCCTTACCACCGCCCAATGGCAGCGTAGTAAGTGAGTTTTTAAAAATTTGCTCGAAGCCCAAGAATTTAAGTACACTCAAATTCACCGTTGGATGGAACCGCAATCCACCTTTGTACGGACCAATGGCACTGTTAAACTCAACGCGGTAGCCCTTGTTGACGTGAACATTGCCCGCATCGTCGGTCCAAGGAACGCGGAACATAATGGTGCGTTCTGGCTCAACAATACGTTCCAAAAGGCTCTTGCCTTTGTACTTTGGATTGTTTTCGATGAATGGAATAACAGATTCGGCGACTTCGACCACAGCCTGCATAAATTCAGGCTCGTTTGGGTTTGCAGCATCGACCTTTGCAACGAAAGCATCGATTTGCGCTTGATACTGGCTTGACATAAATGTCTGTTTGTATAGATAGGTTTCTCTAACAAATGTAGAACAAATCTCATCGCACAAACATCATTGGCCCGCAGTTTTCCTTACATAGGTGTGGGGGCCAATTTTAGCAATCACCCCTAAATCCAAAAGCACTTGTAATGACTTGAATAACTGTGAGTTAGAAACATTTAACTTTGATTTCAAATACGCAGAATGCACCTTTCTTCCGTGCGGAAAATGTTGAATAAGTATTCCTTCTAGCGCCTGTGAGAGGTCAATCTGAGACTCTTTTTTGGCCCAAATGGGATAGAAGCTAGAAACAAGGTGTTCCGCGTCCACCACCAAGCGCGCTATGTCCTCTGCAATAAGCCTGTTTGGCCCCGCACTCATAGGTTGGTACACTGCCCCGGGGAGCGCATAAACCTCCCTCCCGTATTGAAAAGCTTGATTAGCCGTAATCATCGCTCCGCTCTTACGGGCCGCCTCAACAACTAGAGTGGCTAAAGACGAGCCTGCGATCAAACGGTTTCTTACGGGATAATACTGCGGCAGGCTCGCAGTATGAAAAGGCTGTTCTGTGAAGTAACCGCCACCCGCATCTAGAATTTGCTGTGCCAAGCGCGCATGGCGGGGCGGACTCAAGTGTTCTAAACCGCCCGCAAGGAACGCCTGGGTAGATGCCCCGCAGTCCAAAGCAGTACGATGAGCTGTACCGTCTATACCCAGTGCCAAACCAGAAATAATGTTGATGGGAAAACAGCTCAAATCTTCCACAAAGCGTTTGCATTGATGATTGCCGTAGTGGGTGCTTTTTCGCGCCCCAATTACTGCTAACGGAACCTTTTGGTTGCTCCACGTGCCTCTGCCAAAGAGCGCAACCGGAGGGTCCGGAATTTCTAGCAAAAACGACGGGAAGTTATCAACATCATCGGCGGTCAAAATAGACACGCCTTCCCGTTGGCAAATGGCTGCTTCCTGGGCGGCAAGTTCACGGGCATTAAACCACTGTTTTTCCAAGTCATTTACATGCTTCAAGGCATTGAAAATTATGGCTTTAACAGGAGTGTTGCAACGGGTGCTTTCTTGCGTGAATAAGCGCTTCTGGACATTGTTCATTCCCTTGAAAAAATGAAGGGTTAAGAGGTCGTTCATATGGAGTTATTAACAGTTGTCCATAAAATTTAATCCGAAGGCCCCAAGTGATAAAATATACTTACTAACAGATTCTGCATTTTTGTATTACATGAGAATTGAAACCATCATAATTAACCGCTTGCGCAGCACTGGCAAAGTACATTTGTCGGGCTGGGGCACCTTTTATTTGAAGGAGCAAAGCGTTCGATGGAATCACATCACCAACACAGCATTCCCTGCTGGAAAATACCTCCAGTTTAGTCCTAATCCGTCTACAGAAAGAGACACCCTTCTGCCTGAAGTCATGAAGTCGCTTGGCGCTTCTATGGAAGTCGCTGAGCAATGGATCGTTCGCAAGATCAAGGGATGGCAAAACGAGTTGGATGAAGGAAATGTTCTCATGTTGCCTGGATTAGGGTCGTTCCCTTCTCAAAACAGGTTTCAGCCAGAACCTGGAACTTTTGATGCACAGAGCTTTGGTTTTGTTCCCGTGATGATTCACAAACTTGAAGAACCAAGCGCCCTTCAGTCTAAAGTCGTGGCGTCGCTTAAAATTGCCTCTGAAAACAAGCAGAGCACATTAAAAGCATGGCAACGCGCTGGAGCCGCTGCAGCTGTTGCTGCCCTCTTCGGTTTAGGTGTCATGCAAAGCTCTGTTGCAACCCAGGTGGCAGGATGGTTTACCGCCGAAGACACCCTAGAGATTGAGGCTCTTCCAACGGTTGAACCTGCTGCCGAATTACCTACAATTTCTCCAACACAACCTGTTGTTGAAGAAGGTGAAAAGACCCTAGCACCTGATGCTGTAGAAGTAGTTTCACAAGTACACAGCAAAGGATACAGCATTATTGTTGGTTCATTCCGCGAAAAGAGCAACGCCGACAACTATGCAGCGGAATTGGCCGCGCAAGGATTGGAGGTTAATTTGATTCCAGGCTCGCTGAGAAAAGTCGGTATTGGCCACTATCAAAATAGAGCTGAGGCTGTGAAAGCAGTGTCAGAGCTTAAGGCAACAGTGAATTCTGGTGCCTGGATCTACGCCTACTAAGCGGAAGTTGGACTACCTTTGTCCACAACTAGCAACATCTTATGAGTACGATTAAGAATCCTAAGGACAGCCTTACGGTAATGACGCAGATCGTCATGCCGAACGACACCAATCAGATGAACAACCTCTTTGGAGGTCAGTTGTTGAGCTGGATGGACCGCTGTTGTGCCATTTCCGCACACCGCCACTGCAAGCGCCAAGTAGTGACTTCTACCATTAATAATGTTGCCTTTAAAAATCCTATTCCACACGGCGCCATTGTGACCATAGAAGCGAAAGTGAGTCGCGCCTTTACCTCGTCTATGGAGGTCATTGCCGATGTGTTTTTAGAGGAGCAGCGTCCGAACGGTGCCCGCATCAAGGCGAACGAGGGAATCTTCACTTTTGTAGCCGTAGATCAATTGGGCAATCCTATTAATGTTCCAAAGATTGAACCAGAGACTGAGCTTGAAAAGGAACGCTTTTCTGCGGCATTGAGACGCCGTCAGTTGGCTTTGATTATTGCGGGTAAGATGGAACCGGAGCAGGCGACTGAACTCAAGGCTTTGTTCTACCCTGAAGAATCTCAGCAATAGCCGTTTTTACTTCTTCCGTGGCCAATTCTCGCATCGGATTCGATGCGTAAATAGGCACCTTTCCGTGCTTACTCAATGGCGACTTTCCTTTAGTCATCACCTCGCGCTGATTCTTTTGTGGCGGCCAAGGTCCAAAGCCTAGCATTGGATGTGTGGCACCCCACAGGCTCACTAGCGGTACGTGCATTAGCGCTGCGGCGTGCATAAATCCTGTATCGCCACTAATAACCAACTTCGCTTCAGCTACAATCGCCATAGCCTGCGCCACTGATGTCTGGGTGGCATCTGCACACATGGGCAATACGGCTTTAATTTCATACGCCAATTCTTTGTCACTAGGTCCGCCTAAGAGAACAAGCTCCTCCTGAGGTTTCGACTTAAGAATCTCCAACCATTGCTCCGCTGTTAGGCGCTTTCCCGCATGACTTCCGCCAATGACCGCAACAATTTTCCCTTGGAATGCGGCAGGATCTGGTAGGTTAAAAGCCACCTTGTCTTTAGAAAGCATCACACCGGCAGCCGCTGCATAGCGCTCTACAACGAGCGGCAAGGCGAAGGCCTTACTTCTGGTTAACAACAACAGTGCCCGACGCAAATAGGGCTTTTTAAATGTTCCTCTAGGTAATTTTATCTTTCGCGCGTAACGCTTGGACTGTGCTGTCCCTTGCAAATCTATGATGCGATGATACTCCGATGCAGCCGTCTTAAGCAGTGCTTTGGAATCCTTCTCCCAACTAAGCAACGCATCCACCCCTTCAAGCAGGGTTGCAGTAGTGCGGAATTGGTCTTTAACCAAAAGAGTAATATGTGCACCCTTCTTCTTCAACTCTCGGATAACGGGAGCTGTTAGGAGCAAATCTCCAATGGCAGAGAACCTGATAAGAAGAACTTTATGCATCATATCGGTAAGGTAACGCCGAAAATGAGCAATATGCTATACGCTAAGAAGAGGATTGCAAAAATTTCGTTGTACCAACGTGGTTTGAGATAGTACAAGGCATTGGCGCCTTGGTAACTCAAGCCCACCAAGACCGCTGCAAAAGCCAATGGCCCCATGCCCTGCCAGGCACCCAGCGCTCCTAATAGCACCATGTAAAAGGCAACTAACGTACGCATCTTATTGGTCTGATTCGCTCGACGGTAAGAGTTGAAAATCTGATTAGCCGTCACAAGGAAGATGAATCCGAGAGGAATCCACACATATATATTCCAACCGTATTCGAGGTTCAAGGAAGTATTAAACGTCACCCATCCCATGTTTTCGAGGGGCAACAAAAGCGCCAATGGAAACCCGAATCCGAATAGCCAACGAAGAGCATGTACCGGACGAATGTTTGCAGTGCGCAATACCAATAACAATGAAATCAAGCTGAATAAAAATCCATTACTGCCCACAAAGATTGGAACTAATGCAGCTATCGTGGCATTATTCAACAGCCAAAACGAGTTCTTTCGCAACCTGAAGGTCTCCGCAAATTGCCACTGTAATTCGATGAGAAACGTCCATACAAGCAATTCGTACACCTCATATTCTACCGACCACAATACCGTAAAAGCCGCAAAAATGACATAGCGAAAATTGGTGCTTTTAAACGACCAGCGCTCTCTGAAAATAAGTCCTGATAAACTCCCTGAGACCACCAACAATATTATGGTTAAAGCCACTTCAACAATGCCTTGATCGGTACCTAATCCCACAAGAATACCCGTGCATAACGCGAGCAGCAGAAGCTTAATCCACGAATAAGTATCAATCTTTCGAAATTGGCGAAGGAGCATTGCTTTTTGTGTGTTATTTTAGCGCCGTAAAACGCTCACGCTATGTTAAGAAATTTCTTCGAAGGCTTAGGAGATTTGTTCCAAGCAACTTTTAAAATACTTCCAATCGCAGGTGATTCTGTGAACAGACTATTCATGACTGTAATTGCAGGTGGTCTAATTTATTGGGTACTTCAGATGAGAAAGCACAAAGCCAACGGCGAAGCTTAATCTCAAATCAACTTTTACAAAAAGCCCCGGCTCACGCCGGGGCTTTTTTGTTTGGGCTGCCCCAGCACGCTGGGGAGCATATCATTTAAAGATCGAAACCGATATCAGTACGGTAATTCATGCCTTCAAAACTCACCTCTTTAAGTGCAGCGTAGCTCTTTGCAAGGGCTTCATCCTTATCTGCGCCAAAGCTGGTAAAGGCCATCACACGACCGCCTGAGGTGGTTATCTGATCACCAGGCTTCGTACCTGCATGGTATACAGTAGTGCCTTCAAAATCGCGAAGACCTTCGATTACTTTTCCTTTTTCATATGAGCCTGGGTATCCGCCGCTCACAGCCATGACTGTTGCCGCAGTTTGTGGAGTCACCTGCACGTCAATCTGGTCCAAGGTACCGTTGTGCATAGCAACAAATAGATCTACGATATCCGTTTCCAAACGTGGAATAACCACCTCAGTCTCTGGATCACCCATGCGTACGTTGTACTCAATCACTTTAGGTCCTTTAGATGTATTGATCAAACCGAAGAACACAAAACCTTGGTATGGCAAATTGTCTTTTACCAATCCTTGAATAGTAGGCTCAATAATCTCACGAACAGTGCGCTCACGCAATGCCTCGTCGAAGAATGGCACTGGACTCACAGCACCCATACCACCGGTATTTAATCCTGTATCGCCTTCACCTATTCTCTTGTAATCTTTTGCCTCCGGCAACAAGGCATAACCGCCCTTCCCATCGGTCAATGCGAAGATGCTGAATTCGATTCCTGCAAGGAACTCCTCTATAACCACGCGTGATGAAGCATCGCCAAATTTGGCATCCACCAACATGTTTTTGAGCTCTTCCTTTGCCTCTTCGAGGTCTTCAATAATCAAAACGCCCTTACCTGCTGCAAGACCGTCTGCCTTTAGCACATAAGGCGCATCTAGCGTCTCCAAGAAGGCCTGACCTTCCTCTAAGGTATCCTTAGTGAACGTTTGGTAAGCCGCCGTTGGGATGTTATGGCGCATCATAAATTCTTTGGCAAAGTCTTTCGACCCTTCCAATTCTGCCGCCGCCTGACGCGGACCTACCACAACGAGGTCGGCCAAGGCTGGATCAGCTTTTAGACCGTCGTGAACACCAGCCACTAGCGGAGCTTCAGGTCCCACGACTACGATATCAATGGAATTGGCCTTAACAAAAGTGCCCACTTCAGCAGCGTCCTCGATGTTCAAGCTAACGTTCTCGCCCAATGCGCCAGTGCCTCCATTACCTGGGGCAATGAATAATTTGTCGCATTTCGCGCTTTGAGAAATCTTGTGTGATAAAGCATGTTCGCGGCCGCCTGAGCCCAATACCAATACATTCATGATAAAGTGATTAAGCCGCAAAAATAACCCGAAATAGTGGGTTAATAAAGGTCCAATTCAATTAAGACTCGCGCGCGTACAGCCAAGCTGCAAACTCGCGCAATGGCGCCAATCGTTCCGCATCCACACTCACCTTATCTAATGCTTCAAGACTTAAGGCATAGTAGTGGTCGATCTGCTCTTTGGAGTAGGTATCCACGGCAAGGATTTTATACAACTCTTGGAAGCTGTGTACCTTGTTTTCATTTGGCTCCATACTGCTGTACGAAGAAAAGTCTATGCCTTGTATAGCGGCGCGACGCTGCGCTTCAATCCACAACAAGGTTTTCTTATTGCTCAGGATATCTCCACCTACTTGCTTTCCGAACTTCTCCGGATCACCGTACACATCCAAATAATCGTCTTTAATCTGGAACGAGGTACCGAGCAATAGCGCAAACTGGTACAGCGCATCTGCATCTTCCTTAGAACCACCACCGACGAGAGCACCGACTTTCATTGCGCAACCGAGCAAGACTGAAGTCTTGAACTGAATCATTTTAATGTAGGTATCGGCTTCTACCTCGTCCATGGTTTCAAAGTCCATGTCCATTTGCTGACCCTCACAAACTTCAAGCGCCGTCTGAGAGAAAGTGCCAAGTACCTCAGGAAGGATGGCAGGATCGCACTGCGCAATGAATTGGTAGGCTTTAACGAGCATACCATCACCACTTAAGATACCTACGTTTTCGTCCCATTTAATATGTACCGTGGTCTTGCCGCGACGCAATGGCGCAGCATCCATGATATCATCGTGAATTAAGGAGAAATTATGGAACAACTCAATGGCCATTGCTTGAGGCATCGCCTTAGCTGGATCGCCATAAATCTGGGCGCCCATGAGCGATAAAATTGGTCGTAAACGCTTACCGCCCAACTGCATGATATAATGCATCGGATCATATAGCTTGGCAGGAGCCTCCCCCAAGTTCAAGGTGTCAATTTCTTTCTGGAAAAGTGATTGTAAGGCGGCGAGGTTCTTCATGTTATTTGAGCAATTTCAGTAGGTACTTACCGTACCCGCTCTTAACGAGCGGCTCCGCAATTTGTTTAAGCTTCTCCGCATCAATGAAGCCTTGCTCGTAGGCAATCTCTTCGATACACCCCACTTTCAAGCCCTGGCGCTCCTCGATAACCTCAACGAACTGACCCGCCTGCTGAAGGCTGGCAAAAGTACCGGTGTCTAACCACGCTGTTCCGCGGTCCAACACCCCTACTTCTAGTTCGCCCCATTCTAAATATTGCTTGTTGACGTCTGTAATTTCCAGCTCTCCACGCGGCGATGGCTTGAGGTTTTTAGCAATCTCAACTACTCTATTGTCGTAGAAATACAATCCAGGAACTGCGTAATCGCTCTTTGGCTTTGCAGGCTTCTCCTCAATAGAAAGTGCCTTCATGTTGCCGTCAAATTCAACCACACCGTAACGCTCTGGATCGCTCACGCGGTAGGCAAATACAACTCCGCCGCTTGGATCCTTGCTCTCTTGAAGCACCTTTGCCATCGATGAACCGTAGAAGATGTTGTCTCCTAAAATGAGGGCAACGCTATCATTACCGATGAACTCCTCACCCAAAATGAAAGCTTGTGCTAACCCTTCAGGGTTTTCTTGGATGGTGTAGGTAAACTTACAACCCAACCTTGATCCGTCGCCCAATAGTTTTTGGAATAATGGTGCATCGTGTGGCGTGGTGATGATCAAAATCTCACGGATGCCTGCCTGCATCAATGTGCTCAGCGGGTAGTAAATCATGGGCTTGTCGTACACCGGCATCAACTGCTTGCTTACCGCAAGCGTCAATGGGTGTAACCTAGTGCCGGAGCCTCCAGCGAGGATAATGCCTTTCATGGTTATTCTTTTTCTGTGTCGGTTTCTTCGTCTACTTCTGAATCGTAAATATCGAGGATATTATCGCTAAGGTCATTTTTTCCCAACCATTTGTCCATGGTAAGTAGGAAAGAAGGCAAGAGAATGAGGTTGCTCATCATGGCGACGAGCAGGGTAATCGAGGTTAAGAGACCTAGTGCTTGTGTTCCACCAAATCCTGAGGTCATAAATACTGAGAAGCCACAGAACAGTACGATAGAAGTGTAGAACATACTCAGACCGGTCTCCACAATAGAGCTCTTCACGGCCCATTTTATGTTCCAATTATTGGCTTTTAATTCCTGTTTGTATTTGGCCAAAAAGTGCAAGCTATCATCCACTGAAATACCGAAAGCAATACTGAATACTAAAATGGTCGACGGCTTCAGTGGAATGCCAAAATATCCCATAATTCCAGCTGTGAAAAGCATCGGTATCAAATTTGGAATCAGTGAAACTAATACCATACGCCAACTCATAAATAGCAGAGCCATAATAAAAGAAATGGCAAATACCGCTATACATAAAGAAAGAATGAGATTATTAATTAGGTAGGTAGTAGATCGAATGAATTTGATCGATGCACCAGTAGTGACCACATCGTATTTCGCACCGGGAAAAACACGGGCGACCATTGTATCTACTTTAGCCGTTAATGCACGCATCTCTGGCGTACCTAGATCCGCCATTTGTACGGTAATCCGAGCTTTTTGTCCATTAGGAGTAACCATAGAACTTGCTAAACCTGTTTCGTCTTGGGCATCTCTTGGCATATATGTGAGTAGCCACTGTTGTTCGCTTCGAGTAGGCAACTCGTAAAGGTCAGGGTTTCCGAACATTACCCCTTGTTTCGCGAACTTCACAGCATCCACCAAGGAGACTGCTCTACTTAGTTCAGGCAGGGTAGCCAATGAATCTTGAAGTTGTTCGATGCGTCGAAGCGTACTGAGTTTTTCAACGCCGCCCTCTCGTTTTGTGTCAATAATGATGTCCATTGGAATGACACCTCCAAACTTGCTCTCAAAGTATTTAACATCTTTATAGATGTCGCGGCTTTTATTGAAATCGGCCGTTAGATTTCCCGCAGTTTCAATTTTTGTGAGACCATAGATACTTAGTCCAATAACAACAACTGCTATGCTGTAAACAACATTTCGTTTATGCTCAACAGTATGGTCTAAAAAATCTAAAAACCCCACTAGCCAACTCACGTCAAAGTGGCTTAAATGTTTGTCTTTAGGGGGGCTTACATAGGAATAAATAATAGGAATGAGTAATAGAGAGATGATGAAGACCACCATGATACTTAAGGAGCTCACTAGCCCAAATTCTTCAAGGTTTTGACTATTGGTCAGGGTAAAAGCTGCGAAACCTAAGGCTGTAGTCGTATTTGTAATCAATGCGATGTAACCTACTTTTTTAATCACCCGCTGAATGGCCAAAATTTTATTGCCGTGCTTCTTATACTCTTGATGGTATTTGTTGATCAGATAAATACAATTAGGTACACCTATGACAATGATTAACGGTGGTATCAAGGAACTTAACATGGTTATGTCGTACCCAAACACCCCCATTATACCTAAAGAAAAGACCACTCCTAAGAGCACCACTAGAGAAGAAATAGCTGTTGCCCGAAGGCTCTTCAAAAACAGAAAGAAAATGATGACCGTAACTAATAAGGTCAACCCAATTGTTCGATAAATCTCTTTTTCTAGATTTTTTGCATTAGCAATTCTCAACCATGGAAGTCCACTCATGTGTAGATTTCTACCTGTTGATTTTTCCCAATCCAAAATGTGTCTTTTCGCTCCCTCGACGATAGGAACTATAGATTTATTGTAAAGTCTTGATTCATCCAAGCGGAGAATCATCATATAGGTATCTCCTTGGTACAAGCCCCCTTTGTAAAACGGCCACGATTTCACTTTGGCCTCAAGCGCTAATTCTTCCTCGCCATTTTCTGGTAAACCATCAAACAAAGTGAAAGGTGTTAGCTTTTCTGTGGCGCTATCTACTTCTAATCCATAGGCTTCGGTTAGACTTTGAACATCCGTGATTCCATCTACCGATTTAAGGCTGTCCACGAGTGATAACCATTCTATAAGGTGCTCTCTTGTAAAGAAATCAGGATCCTCCATGGCGATAACCACAGTATTAGATGCTTGCCCAAATTCTTCAACAAACATGTTGTATTCAATACTCACTGAATCCGTCTCTGGCATGAGCTTAGCAAACTCGTAACTAGTTTCTACCGTCCTTCCCATATACCCCATAAAAAGGGCAGATAGACCTATCAAAACAAGCCAAGCAAACCTGTTTCTTAGGATAATTTTAGTGACGGTGTTCCAGAACATAAATGACTAGTCTTCGATTACCCACCCTTTTGCTAAAAGTGGCTCGGCTTTCTTGTATTTCACATTTTTCACCTCACCTGTTGCCGAATTCCTAATGCTAACGGCATCGTTACGACCGTAGGACTTTCCAGATTTTACCACCGGTGTTGCCTTTCTAGGAGGACCTGCTGGCGCTGGTTGTCCTGAAGCTTGGCGCTGCTGAGGTGCACCTCCTTCCGTTCTTCCCTCCTGCAATCTTTGCTTCGGCGCGTTGGCCGGTGCACGTCTTACTTGAGAAGGGTTGTTTTCAGGAAGGTTTCCGCGGAACAAGAAGCTCACGATCTCTTGGTTGATCCTACTCACCAATCCTTTGAACAATTCAAACGATTCAAATTTGTAAATCAACAATGGATCCTTTTGTTCGTACACTGCCCCTTGAACACTTTGGCGCAGATCGTCCATGGCTCTCAAGTGATTTTTCCATTCGTCATCAATAATGGCGATGGAAATTCCTTTCTCGATGTCTGAAATCAAACTTTGACCTTGGCTCTCGATCACATCGTGAAGTACACTGGTTACCTGCATGGCCTTACGACCGTCGGTAATAGGTACCAAGATTTTATCAAAGCTATTCTTAGGATCGTCGTACACCTGTTGGAATACTGGCATTGCGGCTGCAGCGATACGACCGCCTTTCTCGTTGTAGAATTTCGTCGCTTGGTCAAACAGGTTGTTGCATACTGCTTCAAAATCTCCACCTGTGAACTCGTCTGATATCATATCCGGCTCGAACGCGAAGGTGCGTAAAAAGTCCAGTTTAAAGTTTTCGAAGTCCTTCGACGGCTGGTACATCTCCACAAGATCCGCGAGCGTATCGTAAATCATGTTCGCGATGTCCACCTTGATACGCTGTCCCTTCAGCGCATTACCGCGACGCTTGTAAATCACCGTACGTTGACTGTTCATTACATCGTCGTACTCGAGCAATCGCTTACGCGTTCCGAAGTTGTTCTCTTCTACCTTTTTCTGTGCGCGCTCAATACTCTTGGTCACCATGCTGTGCTGGATCACCTCGCCTTCTTCTAGACCGAGACGGTCCATCAACCCTGCAATGCGCTCAGAGTTAAAGAGACGCATGAGTTTGTCTTCAAGAGACACAAAGAACTGGGAAGAACCCACATCTCCTTGACGACCTGCACGACCACGCAACTGGCGGTCAACACGACGGCTGTCGTGACGCTCGGTACCGATGATGGCTAGACCGCCGGCGGCCTTCGCTTCATCGCTCAACTTAATATCCGTACCACGACCCGCCATGTTCGTAGCGATGGTCACCATGCCCGGCTTACCTGCTTCAGCAACTACCTCGGCTTCCTTCTGGTGCATCTTCGCATTGAGGACTTGGTGTGGAATCTTTCTAATCTTCAGTGCACGGCTCAACAATTCTGAGATTTCCACCGAAGTGGTACCTACAAGAATAGGTCGGCCCGCATCTCGAAGTTTGGTAATCTCCTCGATCACCGCATTGTACTTCTCACGATTTGTCTTGTACACAAAGTCTTCGCGGTCGTCACGAGCAATAGGACGGTTGGTTGGAATAACCACCACTTCTAATTCGTAAATCTCCCAGAATTCGCCGGCTTCCGTTTCAGCCGTACCCGTCATACCGCACAATTTGTGGTACATGCGGAAGTAATTCTGCAGGGTAATGGTCGCATAGGTCTGCGTGGCAGCCTCGATCTTGACATTCTCTTTCGCCTCAATGGCTTGGTGCAAACCGTCCGAGTAGCGACGGCCTTCCATGATACGACCCGTCTGCTCGTCGACAATCTTCACCTTGTTGTCCATGATGACGTACTCCGTGTCTTTCTCGAACAATGCATAGGCCTTAAGCAACTGATTCACCGTGTGGATGCGTTCGCTTTTCACACCGTAGTCGCGCATGATTTCGTCCTTCTTTGCCGCTCTTTCCTCGGCAGAACCTTCAAGGTCTTCCAAAGCACTAAGCTCAGCAGTAATATCCGGCATCACAAAGAAATCCTTTGCGGTGCTCTTTGAAATCAAATCGATCCCCTTGCCGGTAAGGTCTACTTGGTTGCTTTTCTCTTCAATGGTAAAGAACAAATCTTCATCAATAAGCTTCATGCGCTTGCCTTGCTCTTGGAGGTAGGCACCCTCGGTCTTCTGAAGCAAGGTCTTCATTCCGTCTTGAGAGAGGAACTTGATCAGCGGCTTGGATTTTGGCAACCCGCGGTAAGCGCGTAGAAGCTTTACTCCACCTTCGTCTGTATTTCCTTCAGCGATGAGACTCTTCGCGTCGGTCAATTCCTTTTGCACAAAGTTCTTCTGTGCCGTCATCAACGACTCCACAAAACCTTTGAGCTCATCAAACTGGTGCTGATCGCCCTTTGGCGTAGGACCAGAAATGATCAATGGCGTACGTGCATCGTCAATCAATACGCTATCCACCTCATCCACGATGGCAAAGTGGTGGCCGCGCGTCTGAACGCGGTCTTCGTCACGGCGCGCCATATTGTCGCGCAAGTAATCAAAACCAAACTCGTTGTTTGTTCCGTAGGTGATATCACTGAAGTAGGCAGCGCGACGTTCTTCCGAATTTGGTTGATGCTTGTCAATACAATCAATGGTCAAACCGTGGAAGTTGAAGATGGGTGCCATCCATTCGCTATCACGCTTGGCGAGGTAATCGTTCACTGTTACAACGTGTACCCCACGTCCGGCCAAGGCATTCAAATACACCGGTAAGGTTGCCACAAGGGTTTTACCCTCACCCGTCTGCATTTCAGCAATTTTTCCTTCATGAAGCACGGTACCACCAATGAGCTGTACTTCGTAGTGTACCATGTTCCAGGTAATGTCCCCGCCTGCGGCCTTCCAAGAATTCGCGTAGACCACTTCATCGCCCTCGATGGTAATATGATGAAATTTCTGAGCCAATTCTCGGTCCAATTCCGTCGCAGTAGCACGAACTTCACCCGCCGTAAATCTTTTCGCGGTTTCACGTATAACTGCAAAAGCTTCAGGGTGCACTTCGAGAAGTACGCGCTCAATCTCTTGCAAGACGTCCTTGTCAATGGCTTCTATCTGCTCGTACAACGGCTCGCGCGCATCGTAGTTTTCCGTTGCGGCGATTTGCTCGTACAGGGCAGCTTTTTCTGACTCTAGCGCTGCAGTAGCCGATTCGATGGCCTTTTTAAAACCGGCTGTTTTTTCGCGAAGACCGTCGTTGGAGAGTGCCGCAACTGCATCGGTATGCGAATTAATGGCATCAACAAACGGTTGAAGTAATTTGAGGTCACGATCACTTTTTGAACCGACCAGTTTGGATATGAATTTCAGCATGAGGCTGGGTGTATCTTATAAATAGTCCACAAAAATAATAGGTGTGCGGGGTTGCACAAGGTCTTTACTAGCTAAAAAAACGCCAAATAGCGCGACTTCAGCAAAAATTGGACACAATGGCAGTGCAGCAGCGGAAGTTAAGCCAAAAATGGTAGTCGAAAGGGAAAGTTCCAAAAAAGAAAAAAGGGGAATTTGGAAGTACTCTCCGGCATTTGAAATCGGCTCAAAATACCCTGAAAATCCTGCCAAATAGCCCCTAGAACCTATCACAGAAGCATGAAAAGAAAGAACCACCAATCTTTACATACAGATGCAAATATATATTGTTTCCGAGTAAGTGTCCAAATAACACTAAGTTTATTTTCTAACCTTCAGCATTTTATGCGGTCCTTCCGGGACGCATTCTTTATTTTTGCACCCTTAAACAGACCTATTATGTCCGATTCTAATAAAATTTCGACCTCGACCGCACCAAAACCTGTCGGCTTGTATCCACATGCCCGTAAGGTGGGTGAATTACTGTTTCTATCAGGCGTAGGTCCTCGTACTGCCGGCAGCGATGCCAACGACAGCGGGGTTCCTGGATTGGAATTGGACCATAATGGAAACTTTAAAGCTTTTGACTTTGAAGCACAAGTACACAGCGTTTTTGCCAATGTAAAAGCCATCTTAGAAGCCAGCGGATCTTCTTGGAACAAGCTTGTGGACGTAACGGTATTCTTGGTAGATATGAAGCGTGATTTCCACACGTTCAACCGCATTTATGCCGAGTACTTCAAAGACAACCAACCTTGTAGAACTACGGTTGAGATCAACAGTCTACCGACACCGATCGCAATCGAACTTAAATGTGTAGCCACAGTATAAAAAGGCCTCATGAGTACATTCCCTGAATATTCACACCTAGATTTAGCTGCCATCCACAAAGCCGTATTAGAGCGTTGGAAGGCAGAAAACGTCTTTGAGCAAACCCTCGAAAAACGCAAAGATGCAGAGCCTTGGATCTTCTTCGAAGGCCCTCCTAGTGCCAACGGTTTGCCGGGTATTCACCACGTAATGGGACGTTCCTTAAAGGACGTCTTTTGTCGTTATAAAACCCAGCAAGGTTACCTCGTTGACCGCAAGGCAGGTTGGGATACCCACGGTCTTCCTGTAGAACTTGGTGTCGAAAAAGAATTGGGCATCACCAAGGAAGATATTGGGAGCAAAATCTCTATTGAAGGGTACAACGATGCCTGTCGTGAGGCGGTAATGCGCTACACGGGGATTTGGAAAGATCTAACCGATCAGATGGGTTACTGGGTAGACCTTGACGAACCTTATGTTACCTACGATTCCAAATACATGGAAAGCGTTTGGTGGTTGCTCTCTGAACTCTACAACAAAGGCCTCATTTACAAGGGGTACACCATTCAACCGTATTCGCCAAAAGCAGGGACTGGATTGAGTTCGCACGAGTTGAACCAACCGGGCTGTTACCGCGACGTCAAAGACAACACCGTGGTAGCACAGTTCAAGATGGTTCCTTCGGAGCAAAGCACCGCACTTCTAGGCACGGAAGATGCCCACTTCTTGGCATGGACGACTACGCCTTGGACACTACCTTCAAATACGGCCTTGACCGTTGGGCCGAAGATTGAATATGCACTTGTTAAGACCTTCAATCAATACACCTTTGAGCCCGTAAACATCATTGCCGCTTCAGGCCTATTGAGCAAACTGTTCGGCAAAAAGTTTGTAGAAGGCGATACCGCTGCTTATGAGCAAGGCGGGAAGAAGATTCCTTACGAGATTCTAAAAACCGTTTCAGGCGCAGACCTAGTCGGTATCAAATACGAGCAGCTTCTCGACTATGCACAGCCGCACGAGCGACCAGAAGATGCCTTCCGCGTGATACCAGGAGACTTCGTAACTACCGAAGACGGTACGGGTATTGTGCACACGGCGCCAACCTTCGGTGCTGATGATGCCAAAGTTGCCGCAGATGCTGGCGTACCTCCACTACTTGTGATGGACGAGAGCGATAATTTGGTACCGTTGGTGGATCTGAGAGGGAAGTTCAGAGCTGAATTGGCCGATCCAATGTTCGGTTTGGGTGAAGAATACATCAAAGCGGAATACCTCACTGATGAGGAGAAGGAAGCTTCGTTCCAAGAGCAGAGAGAAAAATTAAAACCAATCATTCCAGAGCTAAAAGCCTTTTTGAGCGTGGATGAGCGTATTGCCCTTAAGCTAAAGCTGGAGAACAAGGCGTTCAAGATTGAGAAATACGAACACAGCTACCCGCATTGTTGGCGTACCGACAAACCTGTTTTGTACTACCCGCTGGACAGCTGGTTCATTAAATCGACCGCAAACAAGGACCAAATGATTGCCTTGAACAAGACAATCAATTGGAAACCGGCATCAACGGGAACTGGGCGCTTCGGGAATTGGCTTGAAAACCTCAACGATTGGAACTTAAGCCGCTCTAGATTCTGGGGCATCCCACTGCCTATTTGGAGCACCGAAGAAGGCGATGAAAACATCTGTATCGGCAGCGTTGAGCAGTTGCAACAAGAGATTGAAAAATCCATTGCAGCGGGCAATATGGACCACAATCCTTTGGAAGGTTTCGTGGCTGGCGATATGAGCCGTGAAAACTACGACAAGATTGACCTGCACCGCCACATTATGGATACGGTGGTGCTAACCAGTGCCTCTGGAAAAGCGATGCGCCGAGAAAGCGATCTGATCGATGTTTGGTTCGACAGTGGTTCTATGCCGTACGCACAATGGCATTACCCATTCGAAAACAAAGACAAGGTCGATAACGGCGGTGCCTACCCTGCAAACTTCATTGCAGAAGGTGTGGACCAAACTAGAGGTTGGTTCTTTACCCTACATGCCATTTCATCGATGGTATTCGATAAAGTCGCGTACAAGAATGTGATCTCGAACGGATTGGTACTGGATAAGAACGGCATGAAGATGTCGAAGCGTCTAGGCAATGCGGTGGATCCATTTACTACCATGGATAAATACGGCGCGGATGCTCTTCGCTGGTACATGTTGACCAATGCTTCGCCTTGGGACAACTTGCGCTTTGACATGGACGGGCTGGACGAAGTTCGCCGCAAGTTCTTTGGCACCCTACACAACACTTATGCCTTCTTCGCGCTGTACGCAAACGTAGATGGCTTCAAATTCGAGGAAGCGCCAATTCCGGTAGCCGACCGTCCAGAAATGGACCAGTGGATTCTGTCTGAACTCAATACGTTGATTGCTCAGGTGGTCGATGGAATGGAAGCTTTCGAGCCTACTCGTGCCTTCCGTCCTATCCAAGAGTTTACCACAGAAAAACTCTCTAACTGGTACGTGCGTCTCGGTCGTCGTCGCTTCTGGAAGGGCGATTATGCTGCCGATAAGATCAGCGCCTACCAAACCCTTTGGTCGTGTCTCGAGACCTTGAGCCGATTGATGGCACCGTTGGCACCGTTCTATGCAGACAAACTCTATCAAGACCTCTACAGCGGCGTTGGCCTCGAAGGAGAAAACAGCGTGCATTTGACAAGGTTCCCTGTGTCCGATACTTCTCTAGTAAACACCGCTCTTGAGCACAAAATCAATACGGCACGCAAGCTGACTTCTTTGGTACTAAGTATCCGTAAGAAAGAGAATTTGAAGGTACGTCAGCCTCTAGCGCGCGTACTTGTGCCTGCATTGAACCAGCAAGATGCCGAAGTATTGGAAAGCATTCAAAACATCCTGTTGGCAGAGGTCAATGTAAAGGCATTAGAGATCATCGCTCCTGATGCGGGCGTCTTTGTCAAAAAGGTGAAGCCAAACTTCAAAGCCCTAGGTCCAAAGGTCGGGCGTCATATGAAAGCAGTAAAAACCTTCATTGAAGGAATGGAGAGTGCAGCAATAGATGCCTTTGAAGCCTCTGGTGAGGTGAGTTTTGAAGACCAAGGACAGACCGTAACCATTAGCATTGAAGATTGTGAAGTGGTTACCGAAGACATCCCAGGAATGTTGGTGGCCACAGGCGATGGATTAACGGTAGCACTGGATGCAGAACTAACCGAGGAATTGAAAAACGAAGGATTGGCCAGGGAGCTGGTTAACCGCTTGCAGAACCTTCGCAAATCTTCTGGCTTGGATGTAGTGGATCGTATAGATGTGACGATTCAAGCCGAAGATGCCTTTGCAAGCAGCCTTGCTACTTATGAAGATTATGTAAAAGACGAGGTACTAGCCGACGCTATACATTGGGGAAGTACCACTGAAAACAGCACGGAGGTAGAAGGGCATGAGATTTGTATTTCTATTTCCAAGAATTAATTAAATTCGTGCCTCTCCGAACTAGCACACAAAACTTTGAGACATGTCAGATCAAGAAAAAACCAGATACAATGATGCTGAGCTTCAGGAGTTCAGAGCAATCATTGAGAAAAAAATCGCAAAAGCGGAAGACGATTTAGCCTTGTTGCGCGAACAGTTCGCAAACAATATGAACAACGGTACAGACGATACTTCGCCGCAGTTCAAGTCTTTTGAAGAAGGTTCGATCACCATGAGTAAAGAGCGCAATTCACAACTTGCCTCGCGCCAAGAAAAATTCATTCGTGACCTCAAAAACGCCATTATCCGTATCGAGAACAAAACCTACGGTATTTGTCGCGTCACCGGAAAACTCATTGAGGCGGATCGCCTTAAATTAGTACCGCACGCTACATTGAGCATGGAAGCGAAACTCAAACAGCGTTGAGAAAAGCGACCTTCATCGTTTTAGCGGTTCTCCTCGTAGACCAACTCGTGAAGCTTTGGGTTAAGAGTACTATGTATTTGGGCCAGAGCTATGAAATCACGCCATGGTTTTACATTCACTTCACCGAAAATCCTGGAATGGCATTTGGCCTCGAACTGGGCGGTGTCGCGGGTAAATTAGCCCTAACTATTTTCCGTATTGGAGCTATTGCAGGTATCATTTATTGGCTCCGTTCGACCATCAAATCCGGCACGACTAACGTGGCGGTCTGGGGGATCAGTCTCATCCTTGCAGGTGCTATTGGGAATGTCTTAGACAGCCTGTACTACGGCCTCATATTCTCAGACTCCCTAGGCCGCGTGGCCGAGTTCATGCCTGAGGCAGGGGGGTACGCACCCGTACTGCAAGGAAAGGTGGTAGATATGCTTTACTTCCCACTCTATGCAGGAAACTTGCCTGAATGGGTTCCTGTTTGGGGCGGTCAATTCTTCACTTTCTTCCGTCCTATTTTCAACATCGCCGACACTGCCATCTCAGTAGGTGTAGGACTTTTGTTCCTCTTTCAACGCAGCGTCTTCAAATAATGGAGCAGTGGCTGGACTACACGTTCGGCGGCCACTCTTGTCGCTTGTACTTTGACGGTTCACTCTACGTCGAAGACCTCAACACCTTATTTCTTTCCGACATTCATTTGGGTAAAGGGGGCCAATTCCGCAAAGAAGGCATCCCCACTCCTATTGCTGTCCACCGCTTTGGAATGAAACGACTCTCAGCGGCCATAGATCGTCACCCAACCTCTACCGTCATCTTCCTTGGCGACCTGTTCGAAGGTGCCCAAAACAAGGAAACTTCCGAGCTCCTCGATTTCATCAAAGACCGAAGCGAACGAACCTTTATTCTAGTCAAAGGCAACCATGATTTCGACCTGCCTAGTTGGTCGGAACTTCTGGTATACGACCAGTACAGCATAGGCAATTTCCTTTGCCTGCACGAACCGCCAGGGTCGGATTTCTCCAAGAACTGCTCTTTTGATGAAGCAAGAGCACGCCGCGTACACCCTGAATTAAACGAAGATAAAGTGCTTATCTGCGGTCATTTGCACCCTGGAGCCACCCTTAAAGGGAAAGGGCGATTCCGCGTCAAAATGAAGGCGTTTTTCTTCAACCATTGGATTGGAATCTTGCCTGCGTTCGGCGCGCTAACCGGCCATTATTCGCTAGCTGAAAACGGCACTTACTTCGGCATTGCTGAAAACTATGTCGTTCCGCTCGGGGATTGGGATAAATAGACCTATTTTAACCCTCCTTTAACCATTAAAAAAGGACGGATTCCGTTTTTTTGAACCCACGAAAAATCAATACGTATGGAAACTGCGCCAGATATTGTTGCATTAAACGAATCGATAAAAAACGAAAGCGCCTTTATCGATCTTCTACAAAGCGAATTAAGTAAGGTCATCGTTGGACAAAAAGGCATGGTCGAAGGCTTACTCATCGGACTCCTTGCCGACGGTCATATTTTGCTCGAAGGTGTGCCTGGATTGGCAAAAACACTAGCCATCAACAGCCTCAGTAATACCATTGGAGCTTCTTTCTCTAGGGTCCAATTCACACCTGACCTGCTCCCATCGGATGTTGTGGGTACGCAGATTTACAACATGAAGGAGCACAAGTTTGAAACCAAGCAAGGCCCCATCTTTAGCAACTTTGTCTTGGCAGATGAAATCAACCGTGCGCCCGCCAAAGTACAGAGTGCATTGCTTGAAGCCATGCAGGAACGTCAAGTAACCCTTGGCGAAAACAGCTATCCGCTGCCAAAGCCATTCTTGGTAATGGCTACGCAGAACCCTGTTGAACAGGAAGGTACCTACCCGCTTCCTGAAGCACAGATGGACCGCTTTCTGCTCAAAGTAACCCTTACCTACCCAGAGCGTGAAGACGAACGCACCATCATGCGCAACCAACTCCAAGGTGGATTAGCCACCCTAAACGCAGTAGTTAGTACAGATCAAATCTTGAATGCTCGCAAGGCAGTCGACAGTATATACATGGACGAGAAGATCGAATCCTACATCCTCGATATTGTATTCGCTACTCGTTTCCCGGATAAATTCAACATCACTGGACTCGACAACAAAATAAGTTTTGGCGCCTCACCGCGTGGTTCTATCGCCTTGGCAAAGGCTGCTAAATGTCATGCATTCTTAAGACATCGCGGCTTCGTGATTCCCGAAGATGTTCGCGCCGTAGCGCCTTCCGTGCTGCGTCACCGCATTGGCCTTAGCTACGAAGCAGAGGCCGAGGAACTCACTCAAGACACCATCGTCACAGAGATATTAAATACACTTATGGTCCCATAAATAGACCTAAGAATTGGACGCAATAACACTACTTCAGAAAGTTCGACGCATCGAAATCAAGACGCGTAGACTGAGCGATCAACTCTTTTCAGGAGAGTACCAAAGTTCGTTCAAAGGGCGAGGTATGAGTTTTGCCGAAGTACGTCCCTACCAAAGTGGCGACGATGTGCGAAGCATCGATTGGAACGTCACTGCACGAAAACGCGCGCCCTACATCAAAGTATTCGAAGAAGAACGAGAACTTACCCTATACCTTGTCGTAGACATCAGCCGAAGTACCTCCTTCGGCGCTTCAAACCGCAGTAAAAGAGACTTGCAAACAGAGATTGCCGCCACCTTGGCATTTAGCGCCTTGGGCAACAACGATAAGATTGGCCTGATCCTTTTCGCTGGATCTGTGGAGAAAGTAATTCCGCCGAAAAAAGGAAAGAAACACGTCATGCGGATCATACAAACCTTGCTCGAATGGGAGGCTCAGAGTGAAGGGACGGATGTCGATGGCGCCATAGCACACCTGTTGAAAATACAGAAGCGTCACAGCAATGTATTCTTAATGAGTGACTTCTTAGGACCCGAACCTGCTCGCAACTTTAAAATCGCTGCCAAGCGCTTTGACCTGTGTGCAGTCCATAGTTATGAGCACAAAGAGGTCGAATTTCCAAAAGTGGGGCTCGTACCTATGCGCGACGCAGAAACCGGCCAGGTACGTTGGGCCAATTCAAACAGCAAAGCATTTTCAGCCGGCCTAAAACAACGCTACCTACAAAAGAAAGAAGCCCTAAATGCGCTCACCAAGCGCTCCGGCGCTGGACTTGTTTCGGTAGAAATGAATGAAGATTTCGTTCCGCCGCTTTTACATTATTTAAAGACGAAGGCAAGATGATGCGCAAGTATGTATTTTTCATTGCTGCCCTGCTCTCAGGGCTGAGCGCTGTAGGCCAGAGAAACCAAGGCACTATAGATCCTTCAGTCCTCCGTGCACAAACAGATTCTTCCCAATATTTGGTTGGAGACATTGTAGAATATACGCTGGAATATCCTCTCGTCGCCACCTCTTTTTCTCTAGATACGGTTGATGGTCTTTTACTGCTGCAGCAAGATTTGGATACGGCAGACAATTACCTAAAACACACCATTTCATTCTTAGTGGTCGATTCAGGAATGCTGGCTATGCCACGAGCCACTCTTGAGTATACGGGCGATAGGTACACCACAGATTCTACAGCAGTTTTAGCCACCCTCATTCCTGCTCAGGAAGGACTAGAACGTGCGGAAAACCGAGCACTCAAAGCCATTGACTTCAACTTTGGTCATTGGGTCAGCCATTACAAACTTCACCTCTTGGGACTGCTGCTTGCACTCGCCCTAGGCTACTTCGTATATAGACTCGTTTCACGCAATACTGGAACGAAAGACGAGGAAGAGGACCTAGTGGAAATAGACTGGTTTGCAGACACCATGTCTGCTCTGGGGAAACTCCGAGAAGAACAGCCGTGGGAAATAAACGCTAAAGGCTACTACACCAGTATCGCGGACATTCTTCGACGCTACCTCAGTGTTCAAACCGGCCTACCGTTGAGCGAACAGACCACCTCCGAAAGCCTCGCTACACTCCGCGGGCGATGGACTTCTGAAGATGTACAACGCTTCGAATTTATCATGACACGCGCGGACTTTGTAAAATTCGCTAAAGGTCAAATGACGGTTCAAGATCATCTCGATTGCTTGCAACGCGCTGAGCAACTAGTATTGGATTTTAAGCCTAAAAAGGAGGACGATGGATTGGAGTAATTGGGAATTCAATGAGCCGCTTTGGCTCGCCGGCCTTGCCCTCATTCCATTGGCTGCTTTAGGAATGGGCCTTCTGCGTGCAAAGCGATTTGGGCAGTTCACCTTCTCGCTGCTTGACGGTCTTCAGCAGCCCCTTGCAGGACCCTTAAAGAGCTTTACTGCGTTACTGTCTTGGGTGGCCCTCGGTGCACTGTGTGTTGCTATGGCACGCCCACAGAGCTCGGAAATCATCCAACAGCCTTCGCAAAATCTTGGGGTCGATATGATGCTCTCTTTGGATATTAGTGCGTCTATGCTCGCGAAAGACTTGAAACCGAATCGTCTAGAAGCCTTGAAAGATGTTGCCACCGATTTTGTCAGCAGGCGAAACGTCGACCGTATTGGCCTGGTCATTTATGCAGGCGAAGCCTACAGCCCTGTCCCGTTAACCACCGATCATAGCTTGCTCAACGAACAGATCAGAGCCTTGAAATACGATATGCTCGACGGCGGTACGGCCATCGGGATGGGATTGAGTACCGCTGCCAATAGATTGGCCGAAAGCACTGCAAAAAGTAAGGTGATCATCCTTCTTACCGATGGAGAGAACAACGCCGGTTTGGTAGATCCTATTCAGGCAGGAGAGCTCTGTGCCAGCCTTGGAATCAAGGTGTATACCATTGGGCTAGGTACCAACGGGGTCGCTTCAATGCCCGTGGCTATCGATCCCCTGACCAAAGAAATCATCTACCGCCCGCAACAAGTAACTATTGACGAAGCCCTTTTAGAGAGGATTGCCTCAATTACAGGTGGGCAATATTTCCGTGCCACCGACCGCGAAAGTTTAGAGGATATTTACGATTTGATCGATAGCTTGGAAAAAAGCGAGATCGAAGGATTCCAATTTTACCGATACACCGAGCATTACAGCCGATTCGTATGGTTAGCACTGGTTTTAATTGGCCTAGAGTTATTGTTGAATTTTGTACTTCTAAAATCCGCTTTCTAAATGGTTTTTAAATGGCAACATCCTGAACTTCTCTGGCTTGGACCCGTCTTGTTTTTTGCGGTGCTCCTTGCGGCGGTAGTGTTCCACAGATGGCGCAAAAGTGCCTGGATCAAACTCGGTTTAGATTTCAAGCAAGAAAGAAAGCGTTTCGGCAGTATTCGATTCTTTACCCGTCATACATTGCTCGCACTGGCCTTGCTCTTTCTTGGGCTGAGCTTAGCCAACCTGCAGATGGGCGGTCAAAAGCAAAAAGTCAATCGAAAAGGGACCGATGTCATCTTTGCGCTCGATGTTAGCCGCTCGATGCTTGCAGAGGACATTGCCCCGTCAAGGTTGGACAAAGCCAAGCTGCTGATTTCCCGTTCGCTTGAATTGTTAAGCGGCGACCGTGTGGGTATTGTCGCCTATGCAGGTAGTGCCTATCCTGCCCTGCCTATAACCACAGATTATGTCGCTGCTAAAATGGCGCTCAATGCAGCCGACCCGGATGCGGTACCTTCCCAAGGGACGAACCTTGCCGCCGCATTGGAGTACGGCTCAAGCTACTTTAACCCTGCCTCGCCGGCAGGAAGATTTATCATTGTCTTTACCGACGGCGAAGACCACGAGGCTCTCAGTGGATTAGAATTGCCTGATTTCCCCATCAACATTCTGATGGTAGGACTTGGTACCCAAAGCGGAGGACCCATTCCTTTAAAGAAAAGTCCCCGAGGAACGACCTATAAAAAAGATAAAAACGGTGAGGTCGTCATTACCAAAAGGGACGAAAAGGTACTGGCCGAACTTATCGAGGACCTCGGCGCGACTTACCTCGACGGCAACCGCACCGAACAAGCCTTGAGAGGCATTCAAGAATTTATCGAAAGTGGGCAGAAAGCAGATATTAGCGAAGAAATCGCGATCGACTACGAGCCGCAGTTTCAGTGGTTCTTACTTCCAGCTTTATTCTTTCTCCTACTGTACCTGATGCTACCGACTAAAATAGGTTCTCCTTTCACTTATGGCCCGCTTGTACTGTTGTTATTATGCAGCCAGGTGACGTGGGGGCAGAATGCAGATTCCACACTTTCAACACTCCCTCAAGAGGGAACTGCATGGGAATACGATCAAGCCGTTAACCGAGGAAAAGTGCTTCAAGAAGAAGGCAATCTTCAGGGTGCAGCTGAATCGTTACTATCGGCGGTTCAAATGAATCCCGATGGTTACGAAGGCTGGTACAATTTAGGTTCAACACTGCTTGAGGCCGGAATGGCCGAGCAAGGTGAAAGTGCCTTGAAAGAAAGTCTGAGCAAAGCAGAAACTAATGATGAAATCAGCGATGCCTTATACAACCTTGGTGATGCAGCGTACGATGCCCAGCGGTACGAAGAAGCTTTAAACTACTACAAGGAAAGTCTTGTTAAAAACCCACAGAGAAAAGACGCGCAATACAACTTTAACCGCGCCTATGAGAAGCTGCAACAACAACAGCAGCAGAATGAACAAAACCAAGAGGACGAGAACCAGCAAGAGCAGGAAAACAAAGAGGATAAGGAGCCGCCAAAATCGGACAAAGACGATCCCCAAGAGAAAAATCCTGAAGATGAAAATTCCAAGGAAAAGGAAGATCAGCAGGATCAGAGTGGTGAAGGCGGTGATGAAAATCGCGACGAACAAGAAAACGAGCAAGGTGATCCCAAGGATGATCAGAACAGCGAAAAAAATGAGCCCCAGCAAGGCGGCAAAAGCACAGCCAAAATGACGCCGGAGGAAATCAAGGGATTGCTCGAGGCTATTCAACGTGCTGAAGAGAAAACAGCAGAAAAAGTAACGGCGAAAAAGGCCAAAGGAAAGAAGATGAGCGGTGAAAAAGATTGGTAAACTACTTCTTGTATGTGCAGTACTGCTCCATGGTGCTGCCTTTGGACAAAACGCTACCCTTACGGCGAGTTGTTCCAAGACTACAGTAGGGTTAAACGAGCCCTTTAGAATCACTTTTACTACCAATACGCGTAAAGGGACGATTACCCCTCCTAACTTTGAGAAATTCATTGTTGTAAGCGGACCATATCAATCGAGCCAGACACAGATCATCAATGGCAGGATGTCCTCTCAGCGTTCTATCGCCTATGAAATTGTAGCACAAGAAGAAGGGGAGTTTACCCTACCGGCTGCAAGGATGAAGGTCAGCGATCAGGTATTGGAAAGCAACCGCTTGAAAATAACGGTGAAGGCAGGTGTAAAGCGGAACAACCAGGAGGAAAGAAACGCCAGAGAAAGTTTCAACGTTCGAATCCTCGCCTCAAAAAAATCAGTCTATGTTGGGGAACCCATTATTTTAAAATTCCGGGCAACGCTTTTTGATCCTGTACGAGACCTCAGCATTATTCAAGCGCCGAATTTTGAAAACGTACTTCAGCAACAGCTAAATTTTAAGCAAGAGAGTACACGCGAGGTGGTGGGCAACAAGATGGCGACCGTATTGGACTTTGACAAAAGGCTCATTCTTCCTAACAAACCGGGTACGCTCGGTGGGCAGGAACTCAAGATCAGTGGACAAGTTCAGGTCCCAACAGGCCGAAGAGATTTCTTCAATATGCCGTTAATGAAGTTTGTTCCTAAAGCTGCAACAGCTAAGATTCCAGCGGTTAAAATTAAGCCTCTACCCGAAGGTGCCCCGGAGAGTTTCCAGGGCGGGGTGGGCGAATTAAAATTGGTCCGAGAAGTAAGCAGAACGGAAGTAAGCGGAAGCGAAAGCATTACCATTAAATTGCGTGTAGAAGGTACTGGAAACTTCAATACCCTTGAGGTGCCGGAACTTATTCAACCGGAAGGCTTTGACGTCTATGACCCTAAATACAACGAGAACATTCGCTACAGCGAGCGCGGTATTCGTGGGTACAAAGAATATGAATACCTGTTGGTTCCTCAGTACCGGGGCAGTTTTATCGTTCCGGAAATGCAGTGGAGTTACTTTAATACCCGAACAGAACGCTACGAGACGATTTCCATTGCCGCCGATACGCTCAACGTGGAGAACCCGGCGCTTAGTGGTGTTCAAGAAAACGCTGATTTAGAGGGGGCAGTAAAGCGTGAAGTCAAGACTATCGATGATGATATTCGCTACCTGCAAGACCTTTCAGAGGCAGAGAGCACTTCAAATCTCAAGCCTTGGACTTTGGTATTGCTCCTACTCGCCGGTATACTATGGCTTTGGCAATTCGCTCCTGAGCGTGGGAATGGACAGAAAGTAAATTGGAAAAAATCACAACTAAAAATCGTTCAAAAAGCATTCTCGGCACAAGAGGAGCAGCGCTATGGCACGATGCTGAATGCTCTTGAATATGCCCTGGTTGAAAAAGGGGTCCATCTCGAGCAAGTGCGCCTCGAGGCGCTAGAGAACATCTACGATACGCCGACAGCACATCGAATTTTAGCTTTGATTGAACATTGTAATATGGCGCAGTATGCACCCATTGCAGCAAGCGAAAATGCGCATCATTTAACAGAATTTGAAGAGGTATGGGAACAGATCTAACTGCAGTTGCAGATAGCGCTAAGGCACTGTACGACCTCGGCAGGTACAGCGAAGCGCTAGAAAAATATCAAAGTATTTATGCCTCGCAGGCAGAGAGCGATGTGTTGTGTTACAACATGGGGAACTGTTATGCGCGAATGGGTGAATTAGGCGAGGCGAAGGTTTACTTCGAGCGCGCACTGATTTACGCTCCAAACAACACAGATGCTCAGCACAATTTAGATTGGATCAACCTACGCCTGACAGATGCTCTAGTTGCCCCCAAGGAAGAGCTTCTTCAATGGATTGGACAATGGGAGCGATCCATCATGAGTACTGAAGGATGGACCTATGTGGTCTGGGTATTTTTGGTGGTAACCGTGGTATTATTAGTGCTACGGCGCACGAAGAGCCGGTCTTTAAACTGGAGGTGGCCGTTGACCACTACTGTTTTGGCATTTGTCCTACTGGGAATGAGTTACCTCAGCATTCCAAAAATCAAAACTGCGGTAGTCGTTGAAAGAAATTCGTACGGATATAGCGAGCCCTCATCCAATAGCAAGAGACTTATACTTTTGAGTGAGGGCAGCGCCGGAACCATTCAAGGGTCAAATAATTCTTGGCTATATATTGAATTAGGTGATGGTCGATTGGCATGGTTTCATTCAAATGAATGGGAAAGCCTAATTGATCTTGATGAATCCTATAAAGCCTCCTCAAATTACTGATTAAGAGGGGATTAATCCTAAATTGAAGCATAATTAGTCCCAATCGAGACAGTTCTTCGTTCATCTCGACCCATTGAGCCCTTCATTACTTATGTTCGATTAACCGTGATGGCTAAAGCCTTGCGCTTTGAGTTCGATCACTTTTTCATCTCGCGTTATCAGATTTGCACCTGAACCACCCTTGACGTAACCAATGACTGTAAGGTTCGGATTGGCTTTAATCTTGTCGTGGTCGCCAATGGCAATAGTGAACAACAACTCGTAGTCCTCTCCCCCGTTCAATGCGACTGTAGTAGTGTTCATATTGAACTCTTCACACAAGGTGTAGATGCTCGGATCGATTGGAATCTTATTCTCATAAATATTAAACTGCATACCAGAGGCCTTGCTCAAGTGTAGGATTTCCGAGCTCAACCCATCACTGATATCAATCATTGAGGTTGGTTGAACGTCCAAGCCCTTCAATAACTCAATAATGTCTTTACGAGCTTCGGGCTTTAGCTGGCGCTCCAAAATATATTCATGACCGCCCAATTCTGGCTGCATTTCCGGATTCTCAAGGAAGACCTGCTTCTCGCGTTCCAAAATTTGAAGTCCCATATAGGCACCGCCAACATCGCCACTAACTACAATCAAATCATTATCGCCCGCACCAGATCGCTTGGCTTCGGCTCCTTTTTCAACGCGACCAGTAGCGGTAACGCTGATCATTAGACCCGACTGTGATGCCGTGGTATCCCCTCCAACAAGATCCACATTGTAGCGTTCACACGCGAGATGGATGCCCTCATAAATTTCTTCGAGTGCCTCGACCGGAAATCTGTTTGATACCGCAATACCTACCGTGATATGTTCGGCAACACCGTTCATGGCGTAGATGTCGCTCAAATTCACCACGACGCTTTTGTAGCCCAAGTGCTTCAATGGCACATAACTTAAATCAAAATGAACGCCCTCAACCAAAAGATCAGTTGAGATCGCTGTGAAGTGGTCGCCATGGTCTATTAATGCCGCGTCATCGCCTACCGCAAGTGCAGTATTTGAAAGCTTCGTTTTTGCATTTTTTACCAGGTGATCGATTAGGCCAAATTCGCCTAAATCTGAGATTGGGGTACGCTGTGGGTTCTTCGAATCAAACATAGAGCAAAGTTATCACCTTATACGACTCGATTGCAAGATAAAAGGCCCATATTCATTAACTTTGCAGTGCTTTTTTAGAATTAGTCTAAATATATATGGTCAAAGTATCAACTTCAGCAAAAGACAAACTTACTTCCTTGATGGCCGAGGAAGGCAAGAGTCTTGAGACTACCTACATCAGTGTTGGTGTGGAAAGCGGAGGCTGTTCCGGCTTGTCGTACAAGATGGAATTTACCCCTGATATGCCCGAAAACGCTGAACTCTATGAAGATAATGGAGTTAAGGTGGTAGTTGAAAAAAAGAGCCTGCTTTACCTCATCGGGACAACGCTTGAATACAGCGGCGGTTTGAACGGTAAAGGCTTCAATTTTAATAACCCGAACGCTACGCGCACCTGTGGGTGTGGAGAAAGCTTCGCAGTATAATACCCCATGAGCGACGAAATCTTAGACGAAATCACCGCATCGGAGTATAAGTATGGATTCACCACCGACATCGAGAGCGATAAGGTGCCTCCGGGCTTAAACGAAGATGTGATTCGATTGATTAGCGCGAAAAAGAACGAGCCTGAATGGATGCTTGAGTGGCGCTTGGACGCCTTCCGCACTTGGTCAGAAATGATCGAACCGGAATGGCCAAATGTCACCTATGAGAAACCAGATTTTCAGGCCATCTCTTACTACAGTGCTCCGAAGCAAAAGAAAACCTTAGACAGTCTGGACGAGGTCGACCCGGAACTCTTGAAGACCTTCGAGAAGCTGGGCATCAGTCTGGATGAGCAAAAACGCTTGTCCGGAGTAGCCATGGACGTTGTGGTCGATTCTGTTTCGGTAGCCACCACCTTCAAGGAAACCTTGGCAGAAAAAGGAATCATCTTCTGTTCGATGAGTGAGGCCATACAGGAGCACCCAGAGCTGGTACGCAAGCATTTGGGTACCGTAGTTCCTAAGCGCGATAATTACTATGCTGCCCTAAACAGTGCCGTCTTCACCGACGGTTCCTTCTGTTACATCCCAAAGGGCGTTCACTGTCCTATGGAATTGAGTACCTACTTCCGTATCAATGAAGCAGGTACTGGTCAGTTTGAGCGTACACTTCTGGTGGCCGATGAAGGTTCTTATGTAAGTTACCTCGAAGGTTGTACAGCGCCTTCTCGCGATGAAAACCAGTTGCACGCCGCAGTGGTTGAGCTTGTTGCTATGGACGATGCCGAAATCAAATACAGCACCGTACAAAACTGGTTCCCTGGCGATGCCGAAGGAAAAGGTGGTGTCTTCAACTTTGTAACCAAGCGCGGTATCTGTGAGCGCAATGCAAAGATCAGTTGGACCCAAGTTGAAACTGGTTCAGCCGTGACTTGGAAATACCCGTCGTGTATCCTCAAAGGTGATAATAGTGTAGGCGAATTCTACAGCGTTGCCGTAACGAACAAATTCCAGCAAGCCGATACCGGAACCAAGATGATTCACTTGGGCAAAAACACCAAGAGTACAATCATCTCTAAAGGTATCAGTGCTGGCAAGAGCCACAACAGCTACAGAGGTCTTGTTCGCGTTGGAGGCCGTGCAGAAAATGCTAGAAATTTCAGCCAGTGTGACTCACTGCTGATGGGCGACCAATGTGGTGCACATACCTTCCCATACATCGAGGCGCAACACCCTAGTGCACAGATTGAGCACGAGGCGACCACCTCGAAGATAGGTGAGGATCAAATTTTCTACTGTAACCAAAGAGGAATTGGAACGGAAGAAGCTATTGCCCTAATCGTAAATGGGTACTGTAAAGAAGTATTGAACCAGCTTCCCATGGAGTTTGCCGTGGAAGCACAAAAACTATTGGAAGTCTCTCTAGAAGGCTCGGTAGGATAAGCCATGATTAAAATCAAAGATTTACAAGCACGCGTTGAGGAACAGGAAATTCTCCGCGGCATTAATTTAGAAATCAACCCGGGTGAAGTTCACGCCATCATGGGACCAAATGGTTCGGGTAAAAGTACTTTGAGTAGCGTCATCGCTGGTCGTGAGGATTACGAAGTTACAGGTGGCGCCATTGACTTCGAAGGCGAAGACCTGTTGGACCTAGACCCGGAAGAACGCGCACACAAAGGGATCTTCCTAAGCTTCCAGTACCCTGTTGAAATTCCAGGTGTCACGGTGAGCAACTTCATCAAAACAGCCATCAACGAGAGCCTTAAGGGCCGCGGTGAAGAGCCGATGGAGGCGAGAGAGATGTTGGCAAAGATGCGCGAAAAGACTGCGCTTCTAGAGATGGATAAGAGCTACCTCAGCCGCAGCTTGAACGAAGGATTCTCCGGTGGTGAGAAAAAGCGCAATGAGATTTTCCAAATGGCGATGTTGGAACCAAAATTGGCCATCCTTGATGAGACCGATTCTGGTTTGGATATTGATGCCCTTCGCATTGTAGCCAACGGTGTCAACAAACTGCGCAGCGAAGACAATGCGGTCGTAGTTATTACCCACTACCAGCGTCTGTTGGATTACATCGAGCCAGATTTCGTACACGTGTTGTACAACGGTAAGATTGTGAAGAGCGGCGATAAGAATTTGGCCCTCGAACTAGAAGCAAAAGGATACGACTGGATCAAGGCAGAAAACGCATGACAGATTTAGCACAGGATTTACTCTCTTCATTCGTTGTTGCCGAAGCCGGCTTGAACGGAGCCAAGAATTTGGGCGTGGTCAATATGCGCAAAGAAGCATTGGACCGTTTTGAAGCTGCCGGATTCCCAACTACGCGTGACGAGGAGTGGAAATACACCAACCTCAAGCCCGTATTAAAGCACGACTACAAGATCATGCTTAAGAGCGAGAGTGCGGTTTCGTTTGGAGACATCAAACAATATCTTCTCAGCGATCTAGACACCTACAAACTGGTATTCATCAACGGTAAGTACAGCTCTTGGTTGAGCGAATCGACACACCAGAGCTACGACATTTGCACCTTTGCTGCAGCCTTGAACAAATACCCGGACGTTCTTGCCGAGTACCTGGGCAAAGCTGCTCCTGCTGGGGAAACGTTTGTAGACCTCAACACGGCATTTGCCGACGACGGGGCGTATATCCGAGTAAAAGCATATCAAACGGTAGACAAGCCTATCGAGATTCTTTACATCACCACGGATGAGAACGGCACTTCATTCTCGCAGAACCGCAACCTCATTATTGTCGAGCAAAACGCGGAGGTACAGATTCTAGAGCGTCACCAGAATCTTGGCAATACTGAAAGCTTTACAAACTTTGTGAGTGAAGTATTTGCTGCTCGTGATGCCCGCGTAAGCTACTACAAAGTGCAGAACGATAGCGACAAGGCCTCATTGGTGGACAACACCCATGTGAAGCAAGCGACCGGCTCGAACGTGCATGTAGGCACGTATAGTTTCGGAGGAAAATTGGTCCGCAATAACCTGCACTTCTACTCTGGCGGAGAACACGCTGAAAGTCACATGGACGGCATCACTATTATCGGTGACGGCCAAACTGTTGACCACCATACCTTGGTAGATCACCAAGAGCCTAATTGCTACAGCCGAGAGTTGTACAAAGGCATCTACCTAGGCAAAAGCCACGGAGTGTTCAACGGAAAGGTATTGGTGCGTCAAAAGGCACAGAAGACCAATGCCTTCCAACAGAATGACAATATACTTTTGAGCGATAAAGCGAAGGTGGACACAAAACCTCAATTGGAAATTTTTGCAGATGATGTGCGTTGTTCGCACGGTTGTACCGTGGGACAATTGGACAAAAATGCATTGTTCTATTTGCGTTCTCGTGGTATCCCAAAGCGTGAAGCACAAGGCTTAATGACGTATGCATTCGCCTCAGACGCACTTGAATATATTAAGATCCCTCAGTTAGGGAAGCGCCTGAACGGCGTGATCGCTGAAAAGCTCGGTATCAACCTAGAGTTCGCACTATAATGAGCTATGATGTCCAAAGCATACGCCAGCAATTTCCCATCCTGAATCAACAGATTCACGGAAGGCCGTTGGTGTATTTGGACAATGCTGCTACTGCGCAGAAGCCCATGGCCGTCATTGATGCCATTTCAGATTATTACATGAACTATAATGCCAATGTACACCGCGGTGTGCACACATTGAGCCAGCGCGCTACCGATGCGATGGAAGCCGTTCGCGAAGATGTACGTGTCCACATCAATGCAGCAGAAACGGCTGAAATCATCTTTACACGAGGCATTACCGATAGCATCAATACCATAGCTTTTGGCATGGGAGCCCTCGTAGGGAAAGAGCAAAATATTGTGATTACAGCCGTTGAGCACCACAGCAATATTGTGCCTTGGCAAATGCTGTGTCAGCGCACAGGAGCAGAACTTCGTCACTTGCCGATGAACCAGCATGGTGAGGTTGTTTTAGACGGTATTGAAGATATCATTGACGAGCATACCGCCTTGGTTGCGTTCAATCACATCTCTAATGCACTCGGGACGATTAATCCTGTGGAGGCCATTTTGGAGCGTGCCCAGAAAGTGGGCGCTTGGACCTTGGTGGACGGTGCACAAAGTGGACCGCACGCCAAAGTAGATGTTCGTGCTTGGGACGTTGACTTCTTTACACTTAGCAGTCATAAAATGTACGGTCCTACAGGCCTTGGCGTACTTTACGGCAAACGTGAAAAACTAGAAGCCCTTCCTCCTTATCAAGGCGGTGGTGAAATGATTGCCACAGTGACTCTTGAAGAAAGCACCTATGCGGGACTGCCGCATAAATTTGAAGCAGGCACACCCCATATCGAAGGAATTATTGGCTTTGGGGCTGCGCTGAAGTACATCAATGAAATCGGGATTGAAGCAATCGCAGCCCATGAGAAAGAGCTGCTCGAATATGCGACGCAGGAGTGTTCAAAGATTGAAGGGTTCCGGGTTATTGGTGATGCAAAGAATAAGGCCAGCGTGCTGAGCTTTATTGTCGACGGAACACACCCGTATGATTTGGGGGTGTTGTTAGATCAACAAGGAGTAGCGGTGCGTACAGGACAGCACTGTACTCAACCCATCATGGACGCCTTTTGTATTGACGGGACGGCAAGAGCTAGTTTTGCGATGTACAATACCAAAGAAGAAATTGACCTGTTCAAGGCTGCCCTTGAGAAGGCCGTAACGATGCTGCGCTAATGGCAACGATTAAAGAAAGACAAGACGTATTGGTCGAGGAATTTGAATTCTTCGACGAATGGATGGATAAATACAACCACATCATTGAGATGGGGAAGAGTTTGGACGCCTTACCGGAAGAAAAGAAGAACGATGATCTTTTAGTGCAAGGCTGCCAAAGCAAGGTTTGGCTTCACGCTGAGAAGAACGGTGAAAATGTGAGGTTTCAAGCGGATGCAGACGCCATCATTGCCAAAGGTATTGTAGCGATGTTGATTGATGTTTTTGATAATCAACCTGCGAAAGAAGTGGCTGCTGCTGACCTTAGGTTCTTGGAAGAGATTGGATTGAAAGACCATCTCAGCCCGACAAGAGCAAACGGTCTGATGAGCATGATCAAACAAATGAAATTTTACGCCTTGGCTTTTGCCGGGTAATACACAAGTGCCATGAGTGAAGAGTTGACGCACAGCGAAATGCAAAAGATTGGAGAAGAGGTCGTAGGAGTTCTTTGTACCATCTTTGATCCTGAAATTCCTGTAGACATATACCAGTTAGGGTTGATTTACGATGTGAAGGTCAGTACAGAGCGTGATGTGCATATTTTGATGACGTTGACCTCGCCGAATTGTCCCGTAGCAGAAAGCTTACCGCAAGAAGTAAAGGAGAAGTCTAGAGCTTTGGACAGTGTGAACGACGTTGAAGTAGAAATCACTTTCGACCCGCCGTGGGACAAGAGTATGATGAGCGAAGAGGCAAAACTCGAGCTAGGCATGCTTTAATAGCACCAATTCTTTAAAATTTTCACAAAACGAGAACCTTCTAACGCTTAATCCGTTAAGGGTGACGTTACTTTGTTGCTCGTTATCCAAAGAATCGAGCGATTTTTTGTGAATTAGAAAAATATCCGCCAAATGAAAATTGGAATAGACGCCATTTCATACTACGTACCTAGCCACTACCTCCCTATTGAAGCGCTTGCGAATGCAAGAAACATTGAATATGCCAAACTGAACAAGGGCTTGGGTCTGACCTCTATGTCCTTCCCTGATGTCGACGAAGATGCCGCCTCCATGGGAGCGAATGCCGTTCTCGACATGTTCCAAAGAGAATCTCTAAATCCAGCTGCGGTCGGTAGAATGTACCTCGGTACAGAAAGTGCTTTGGACAGCGCCAAACCCACCGCTACCTATATTCTAGACTTAGTAGAACAGGAATTGGCTGCTGAGCACGGCGAGCGTTGTTTGAAAAACGTGGATGCTGTTGATATGACCTTCGCGTGTATCGGTGCTGTAGATGCGTTAGAGAATGCATGCCTATATGTGCAGCAAAACCCAGAAAAGAAAGCCATTATTATTGCGGCCGATTTGGCCAAATATGACCTAGGTTCAACCGGAGAATACACCCAAGGCGCCGGTGCTGTGGCATTGCTCGTGAGTGCAAATCCAGCCATTGTTGCGTTGGATTCTGAGATTGGCGTAGCCACCAAAGGAGAGCGTGATTTCTTCAAACCACGTAGAACTCACACAAAAGCTTCAGTTCTCGTTCAAGCAGCCTCTTTGTTAGGGGTTGAATTGAGTGAAGAAGAAGCTGCTGCTAAGCTTATAGAGGCAGAAGGTTTCTGGGGTGGAAACAGCATGATCCGCAGTTATGTTGAAGAGCCTGTTTTTGACGGTCAATACAGCAACGGAGCTTATGTTGGCCGTATCCAAGAGGCACTCGCTCACTTTGAGAGCAAGGTGGACCTGAATCCTGCATTGGATTGGGATCGCGTAGTGATGCACTTGCCTTATGCCTTCCAAGGGCGCCGTATGCTGGTGAATTTCTACCTGGATTGGATGAACGCTAACGGAAAATGGGACGAAGTAGTTGCTGCTATGGGCGGCGATAAACCAGAGGATAAAGACGAGGCGAAAGCTTGGGTAAAAGCATTTAGTAAGAGCGATTATTACCGCGCTTATGTAGCAAAAGCCTTGGCCCCTGCCGAACGTGCGTCGAGCCTCATTGGTAATATGTACACCGCTTCCATCTTCATGGGGTTGCTAAGCACGCTGTGTGATGCAGCAGATAAAGGCGAGAACATCGAAGGCGCTTGTATCGGTTTCATGGGCTACGGTTCAGGAAGCAAGGCTAAGGTCTTCCAAGGTCACGTGCAACCTGGATGGTCGAAAGTTGCAGGGTTAGATCTGTTTGGCAGTCTAGAGAACCGTACAGCCGTGGATTTCACTACATATGAGAACTGGCACAATGAGCGTTTAGAGGGTCCCATTCTTCCTTCGAAACCCGGCTTCGTTTTTGACGGTCTCAGAACAGCAGAAAACCAAGAATTTTTCCGAGATTACAAGAAACAGTAATCCTTTATTATGGCCGAGGGGGAAATCGTAAACAAAGTCGCGCAGAGCCCACTAATTACCTTCAATCTTGAAGACTACCTACCTAGAAAGGTGGAGCAACTAGATATTGCTCAGTTCCTTGATGGAGGCTACCTCTTGCGTGAAAAAGAGTTCAGAGCTTCTCTTAAAGATTTCGATTATTCACCCTTCGTTGGCACCACCGTTCGTATCCATTGTTCAACAGACGCCATACTCCCTGCATGGGCTTCTATTTTGGTCGCTTCAAAGCTTAGTGACCATGATATCCGAAGCTTCTGGGCACCTACAGAAGAGGCCTTCTTTGCGCAGTACTATCGGTGGAAGTTGGCCCAAGTACATTGGTCATCTTTCGAAGGAAAACCGATAATCATTAAAGGATGTGGCGATGCTCGCATTCCGCAAGATGCGTATATCCAAACGGCAGATGCGCTCAAAGGCATCGCAAAGAAAATCAGTTACGGGGAAGCCTGTTCCGCAGTACCCCTGAAATAACTAAAGGGTTATAGAAAGTCCAATGTTCTGGCTTGTCGCAGCCCCTAATTCTGGCACCAATACGCCAGATTCAATGATGGGATTGAGGCCGTAGTAGTAATACAAGTTAAACGGTCCTCGGCCTGCCTTTAGATATGCCCCGTATCGAAGGGTACTAAAGCCGCCAATATTGTAAAACTTCACGCGGTAAGCCTCTGTTTTTAAATAGGAATACGAATCCGTCAAATAGCCCACGAGACCACCCACGTAAATTCGCGTATAACGACCATTCTTGTTTGAATTTGAGCGGTACCTTAACTCCAAAAGACCGTCTAAGTACTCCGTAGCAAGTCTATTCGATGTGTAGGATTGACCGTCTAGATTTTCCAGATTCTGCTGCCCATCAGAAGCAACGTCGACATGCAAATTACCATGGTAGAAATGACCGCTATACCCAACTCCATAAGCGAGACCGAAATGTGTGAGTCCAATAGTGTTTTCCCGCAGGAGCTGAACCTCTTGTGAATTTGCCTTCCACGCGGGTTCAAAAGCACCTCCAGCGCCCACAACCATCAACGACGAGGTATTGAAGCTCACCCCCTCGCCTGGTTCCGGGATGAATGCTTTTCCTTGTGCGGTTAACAAGAATGAAAATTTAACAAGCAGAGCAGTCAGGATGTATTTCATAACCTCAAGGTATGAATTGAAACACAACCCAAAGAAGGAGGTTAATTTAATCTTCTAAATCGTCATCAGCGCCAAATGATTCTTCCTCATTTTCGTCTTCAAAGTCTTCAAGGTCGAAAGCCTCAACCTGCTTTTCAAGGGAAGCGCTCAATTTTATAAGGTATTTTGTATCCTCGGTTTCCAAGGGCACACATTCAACGCGTTCACCTTTAGCATTGGTGAAGAACTCTGTTTCGCCGTCGAAACCATCCGGATATTCTCTGGCAAGTAAAGCCATTAACATTTCGTCAACTGACTTCACGTCTTTAATCACAAATCGCTTTGCCATTTGCTGTATGTATTTGATAAAAACTGGTAATAATGAAGGGCTAAGACACACATTATTAAGCTATTATCACGACAATCATGAGGATTACCGTACGCCGCTAATTATTCCCCTAATATCCAAGAAAATATCAATGGTGCAACTATTGTTGCATCACTTTCCACAATAAATTTTGGAGTATCTGCATCTAGTTTACCCCAAGTAATCTTCTCATTAGGCACAGCACCTGAATATGAGCCGTATGAGGTGGTAGAATCCGATATCTGGCAGAAATAACCCCAAAAAGGCGTATCCTCTAATTCGAGGTCTTGGTACAGCATCGGCACCACACATATAGGGAAGTCGCCGGCGATACCACCGCCTATTTGAAAGAATCCGATGGATGCATCCTTGGATGTTTCAGTGTACCAATTGGCCAACCACATCATGTATTCAATACCGTTTTTCACGGTCGTAGGTTGTAGTTCACCTTTGATGCAGTATGAGGCGAAAATATTACCCATGGTACTGTCCTCCCATCCTGGAACAACGATTGGCAAGTTGTGCTCTGCGGCAGCCAACATCCATGAGTTTTTCGGGTCGATCTCGTAATACTGCTCCAACACGCCGCTCAACAACATTTGGTACATGTATTCGTGCGGGAAATAACGCTCACCTTTGGCTTCCGCATTTTTCCAAATATCCTCAATATGACCCTGGAGACGACGGAATGCTTCTTCTTCAGGAATACACGTATCCGTCACACGATTCAACCCTCTATCTAGCAAATCACGCTCCTGCCCCGGGGTCAAATCTCGGTATTCCGGCACTCGCTCATAGTGGGTATGCGCAACAAGATTCATTAAATCTTCTTCCAAGTTGGCTCCCGTACAAGAGATGATATCAACTTTTCCTTGACGAATCATTTCCGCAAGACTGATTCCTAATTCCGCGGTGGACATTGCACCAGCAAGAGTTACCATCATTTTACCACCTGCCGTCAAGTGAGCTTCGTAGCCCTTGGCCGCATCAATCATCGCCGCGGAATTAAAGTGGCGGTAGTTGTGCGCCATGAACTGCGAAATAGGTCCCTTTTTATTCAAATCACTCATAACCGAGAATATTTAACATGTTTTCAGCGCTTTGCTCATCTGCAAAAAGCTCGTGTTTTACTGTTCCATCCTCCTCAATATCTAGTACTACGTGCTTAGGAGAAGGAAGTAAACAATGCTTGGTACCACCGTAACCACCCAAAGATTCTTGGTAAGCTCCTGTGTTGAAAAAGCCAATGTATTGCGGCTCTGAGTCGTGTTTACGAAGCTTAGGCAAAAAGATGGCGTTTACGTGTTGCTCTGCGTTATAGTAATCGTCAGAGTCGCATGTCAAACCACCCAACAAAACTCTTTCGTACGGTTTATCCCATTTATTAATAGGCAGCATGACGAATCTTTTGTTGATGGCCCATGTATCCGGAAGTGTCGTCATAAATGAGCTGTCAATCATATACCACGTCTCGCGGTCGTTTTGCTTTTTCTGACCTAGGATACTGTAAAAATTGGCCCCAGACTCACCTACGGTGTAAGAACCAAATTCACTGAAAATATGCGGCTCAGGAACGTCTGAAAAATCACACATCGTCTTAATCTGATTGATGATTTCCTCCGCCATGTATTCATAGTCGAAATCGATTCCCAGACTAGTCTTGATGGGGAATCCACCACCAATGTTTAGGCTATCAAGCGAAGGGCAAATGCGCTTTAGATCAATGTAAACATTCACACATTTGCGCAGTTCGTTCCAGTAATATGCCGTGTCCTTGATTCCTGTATTGATGAAGAAATGGAGCATTTTCAATTCTGCTCTCTCGTTCTCTTGGATTTTCGATTTATAGAAGTCTACAATATCTCGGTAACCAATGCCAAGACGGGAAGTATAAAACTCAAACTTAGGCTCTTCCTCAGAAGCAATCCTAATGCCGAGTTTTACTTTCTTTTGAGTTTTAGATTGCAATTCAGCCAATTCTTCAACGTGGTCAATAACCGTAATGGTATTGTCGTAGCCGTCCTCGTACAAATCTGCAATGTTATCAAGGTATCGACCCGTCTTATATCCGTTACAAACTATATGTCTGTCCCGTGGAAGCTTACCTGCAGAGGCCATTTTGCGGATGATATTAATATCAAAAGCACTGGATGTTTCGAGATGAACGTCGTTTTCTAAAACGCGCTCCATGACGAATCTGAAGTGATTGCTTTTAGTGCAGTAGCAATAATGGTACTCAGCGTCGTAGTCCACCTTTGCCATTGCCACATGAAACATGCGACGGGCACGCTGAATATTCTCATCAATCTTAGGCAAATACGTAAGACGCATTGGAGTGCCGTATTGATCTAAAAGAGGCTTAATGTTTAAGCCATGCCACAGCAGAGTTTTCTCTGCTGTCAAGTTGAATTCCTCAGTAGGCCAATCGAAGGTTTGCTCTACGAGATCCAAATACTTGTTCTTCATTTTTCCAAAAAAAGGTGCGCAAATGTAAACGATTTCTCAAAACGCACAACTTCTTAAGGACAAAGCGATTAGAAATAATTTTACCTCAATATACTCGAAGCGAGATCGGCTCAAACCCATCGATCTCCAAGGTGATTTCATCGCCCTGAACTACGGGTACCATAGGACCTAAGGCTCCAGATAAAAGAACTTCGCCCTTGGTCAATGGCTCGCCCTGATCGGCCATTTTCTGGGCCAACCACAAGGCAGCATTAAGTGGGTTGTCCATGCATGCTTTACCCGTTCCTTCGCTTTCTATTGCCCCGTTTTTGTACAAACGCATAACCGCAGTCGAAGGATCCATTTCTTCCAACGTTTTGTAGTCTTTGCCAATGATAAAATGCGAGCCTGAAGCGTTATCAGCAATGGTATCTGAAATACGAATATTCCAGCCCTCAACACGAGAATCTACGATTTCAATAGACGCGCGGATTTCTGAAATGGCATCTTTGAGCAGTGCCATGGTAATGTTGCTCGCAGTGATGTCTTTGCCAAGCACAAAAGTCAGTTCGCCTTCCACTTTTGGCAAAATGGCCTTAGACGTAACAAAGATGCCTCTGGCCGAAACATCCATGGTATCGAAGAGAATGCCGTAATCCGGTTGATCTACGCCCAATTGCTCTTGAACTGCGAAAGAGGTTAAACCAATCTTTTTCCCCACCACTTTCTCGCCGCGTTCCTTGCGAAGGGCAACCAGCTCTTTCTGTACGGCATAGGCTGCGTCCACATTATTATCAATGTGGTCACGGATAGGCGCAATGCTCTGGCCAGAATTCAAAGAATCGAACAGTTGTTTTCCAAGGTCTTTGTGCAATGACATAGGTGAGATTTTAACTCCTCTAAAGTAGTGTATATTTGTAGGGAACCCGCACAAACTAAAGAGTCAATCCTATGCCGTTTTATCAAAAGCAAGGACAATTTCCACACAAGCGTCATACCCAGTTCCGCAAGGAAAATGGCGAACTGTATCATGAAGAACTTTTCGGGACGATAGGCTTTGACGGCATGTCCTCTTTGTTGTACCACAATCATCCGCCAACCATGGTGAAAGAGGTGGGCGAAAGTATCGACATTGCACCGAAGATTGCCGTTGAGAAAAATATGAAGGCCTACCGCTTGAAGGGATTTGACGTAAAGCCGACGGAAGATTATTTAGAAAGTCGTGTGCCTGTTTTGACCAATAAAGATTGTACCATCACTCTTGCTGCCCCGACAGCATCCATGACGGATTACTTCTATAAAAATGCGCAGAACGACGAGGTTATTTTTGTGCATGAGGGGAGCGGAACATTGAAGACCCAGTTTGGGGAATTGGCTTTTTCTGAAGGTGATTATCTGGTCATTCCTCGTGGGATGATTCAACAGTTTAACTTCGATACCACCGACAATAGGTTCTTTATCATCGAGAGTAGCCACCCCGTGTATTCTCCGAAGCGTTACCGCAACTGGTTTGGGCAATTGCTCGAGCACAGTCCGTATTGTGAGCGGGATCTGCGTACGCCTGTGTTGGGTGAAGCACTTGATGAATTAGGAGACTTTGCCATGAAGGTGAAGAAAGAAGATATGCTTCACACCTACACCTATGCAGCTCATCCCTTTGGCGTTGTAGGTTGGGACGGGTTTAATTACCCGTATGCCTTCAGTATTCATGATTTTGAACCGATTACTGGGCGAGTTCACCAACCGCCACCGGTGCACCAGACCTTCGAAACTGGGGCGTTTGTTATCTGTTCGTTTGTGCCGCGCTTGTACGACTACCACCCAGAATCGATCCCAGCTCCATATAACCACAGCAACATTGATTCTGATGAAGTCTTGTATTATGTAGACGGAGATTTCATGTCGCGCAACAACATTGGACGGGGACAGATTACTTTACATCCCGCAGGCATTCCTCACGGGCCACATCCTGGCACGTACGAAGCAAGCATTGGAAAAAAGGAGACGCTAGAATTGGCCGTTATGGTCGATACTTTTGCGCCACTAAAAATAACAGAACAAGCCCTCGCTCTTGATGCTGGTGATTACCACAAGAGCTGGATCAAATAACCTATTGCAATGACCAACACATTACCTAAACAATACGAAGACGCCCAAGATTTCTTGGAACTTTGGGGCACGGACCATGTGGAAATCTACGTGGGTAACGCCAAGCAAAGTGCCTATTACTTCAAAACTGCTTTTGGCTTCCAAGAGGTGGCTTACGCAGGATTAGAAACAGGCGTTAGCGATCGCACGTCCTATGTGCTCCAACAAGATAAAATTCGCTTGGTGATCACCTCTTCCATGGTGAAAGACAGCGACATCAACAGACACCTCAACGACCACGGTGACGGGGTGAAGTTTATGGCGCTATGGGTGCCTGATGCAACGAAGGCATTTGAGGAAACGACCAAGCGCGGTGCGAAGCCGTATCAAGAACCTAAAGTCATTGAAGATGCCCATGGAAAGGTGGTGACTTCAGGGATCTATACTTATGGCGAGACCGTACACATGTTTGTCGAGCGCAACGAGTACGACGGGCCGTTTTTACCCGGTTACGTTGCCCGCAGTCCAAAGTACCAGCCAGGACCGGTTGGCCTGAAATACATTGACCATATGGTGGGTAATGTAGATTGGGGGCAGATGAACACTTGGGTGAAGTTCTATGCCGAGGTGATGGGCTTCTCTCAAATCATCTCTTTCGACGATAAAGATATTTCTACGGAATACACTGCGTTGATGTCTAAGGTAATGTCTAACGGCAACGGCCGCATCAAATTCCCAATCAATGAGCCGGCCGAAGGCAAGAAACGCTCTCAGATTGAAGAGTACATCAACTTCTACAACGGTGCCGGCGTACAACATTTGGCGTTGGCCACAGACAACATCATTCACACCATTCACGAGCTTCGTGAGCGTGGCGTAGAGTTTTTGGATGTTCCGGACACCTACTACGATGATCTTAAGGACCGTGTTGGTGCGATCGATGAAGACATGGAAGTGTTGAAGAAGTACAAAATTCTCGTGGACCGCGACGACGAAGGTTATTTGCTCCAGCTGTTCACGAAACCCTTAATGGACCGCCCTACTGTATTTATTGAAATCATTCAGCGTAAGGGTGCGACAAGCTTTGGAAAGGGGAACTTTAAAGCCCTGTTTGAAGCGATCGAACGAGAACAAGAAAACCGAGGAACCCTCTAACCCCAAATACACGAATTAATGACCCTATTAGCGAACGACCCTTCGAGAAAGAGTTGGATTCCTGTTCCAGCAGGAAGTGATTTCCCCATTCAAAATCTGCCGTTCGGGGTATTCATTCCCGAAGATGATATCATCACCACTGGAACACGGATCGGGGACACAGCGATTGACCTGAGCGTTCTCCATCAGCTTGGCTATTTTGACGGTATAGATCTACCGGACGATGTGTTCTTGCAGGATACATTGAATGATTTCATTGCCCTGGGCCGACCGGTATGGAGAGCAGTACGCAACAGATTGGCTGAAATTTTTGACGAGAATAATGACGCACTAAAAGGTAATGTTGCACATCAAAACAAAGCACTTTTCCCAGTAAGTCAAGTGCAGATGCTCATGCCCGTTTTCGTGCAAGATTATACGGACTTCTACAGCTCTATCGAGCATGCAACCAACGTAGGAAAGATGTTCCGTGATCCCGACAATGCTTTGTTGCCGAACTGGAAGCACATTCCCGTTGGATACCACGGAAGAAGCTCTTCTATTGTCATTAGCGGCGTGGATTTACACCGCCCGAAAGGACAGCGCATGGCACCGGGTGCCGATGCACCAACTTTTGGCCCAAGTATCCGCATGGATTTCGAACTTGAGCTGGCATTCATTACCGGCGAAGGCAAGCCTATGGGACACCGTATTAAAGCTGAGGAAGCAGACCAATACATCTTCGGTATGGTGTTGTTCAATGACTGGAGCGCTCGTGATATTCAAAAGTGGGAATATGTGCCGTTGGGCCCGTTCCTTGGAAAGAACTTTGGATCAAGCATCAGCCCTTGGGTGGTGACCATGGATGCTTTGGAGCCCTTTAAAGTTGAAGGACCTGCACAGGATCCCCCTGTGCTGCCGTATTTGAAAACGGAGGGCAAGAATAATTATGATATTAAGTTGGAAGTGGAATTGGCCCCAGAAGGAAAAGAAGGGACTGTGATTTCACGTTCGAACTACAAATACATGTATTGGAACCAGCGTCAGCAGTTGGCCCATCATACCGTCAATGGCTGTAATATAAATGCTGGTGATATGATGGCGTCAGGAACGATTTCTGGAAAGTCTAAGGACAGCTATGGCTCTATGTTGGAGCTAAGCTGGGCTGGAAAAGAGCCCATTACTTTGGATACCGGAGAGACGCGTACCTTTATTGAAGATGGGGACACCATAAGCATGCGCGGGCATTGCGAAAACGGTGAGGTTCGCATTGGTTTTGGCGAAGTAAGCACTAAGCTTCTCCCGGCCATTGAAGATTAAGAAATTGAGGTAAAGCCTCTTCGTTGCTCAAACAATGAAGAGGCTTTTTTCTTACCTTTTAGTCGACCTAATTAACCCAAAATATGTCACAGAAAAACTACATCTCTAAGGTGGTTTCCGACGCTCATGCAGCTTTGGACGGCTTGGAGGACAATATGACCGTAATGTTCGGCGGCTTTGGATTGTGCGGGATTCCCGAAAATTCCATTGCAGCCATCCGCGATAAAGGCACCACAGGCATCACGTGCATTTCGAACAATGCCGGCGTGGACGATTTTGGTTTGGGACTGCTCTTAAAGACCCGACAAATCGTAAAAATGATCGCTTCGTACGTGGGAGAAAACGATGAGTTTGAGCGCCAGATGCTTTCTGGTGAGCTTGAGGTAGACCTTGTGCCGCAGGGCACGCTTGCGGAGCGCTGCCGCGCCGCAGGCGCGGGTATACCTGCCTTCTTTACGCCTGCTGGATATGGAACAGAAGTGGCAGAAGGAAAGGAAGTGCGCGTATTTGACGGCAAGCCACACATTCTCGAACATGCCTTTGATGCTCCGTTCGCCTTTGTCAAAGCATGGAAAGGAGACAAAGCGGGAAATTTGATTTTTAAAGGAACCGCAAGAAACTTCAACCCAATGATGGCCATGGCTGGAAAAATTACCGTAGCTGAAGTAGAGGAGTTGGTTGAAGTGGGAGAATTGGACCCGAATGATATTCATGTGCCCGGCATTTTTGTCCAGCGCATTTTCCAAGGTGCCGACTACGAGAAACGAATAGAACAACGCACTGTGCGTGCAAAAGCTGAATAGTATGGGATTGAGTAAAGATCAAATAGCACAGCGTATTGCACAAGAACTGCGCGACGGATGGTATGTAAACCTCGGTATTGGCATTCCAACATTGGTGGCCAACCACATTCCTGAAGGCATTAACATTGAATTTCAAAGTGAGAACGGCATTTTGGGCATGGGGCCCTTCCCAGTTGAAGGTGAGGAAGATGCCGATTTAATCAACGCCGGTAAGCAAACCATCACGGCAATGCCAGGGGCTTCGTTCTTCTCGAGCGCCACGAGCTTTGCCATGATCCGTGGCCAGCACGTGCAACTCACCGTATTGGGTGCCATGGAGGTCAGCGACGGCGGAGACATTGCCAACTGGAAGATTCCTGGCAAGATGGTTAAAGGAATGGGCGGCGCCATGGATTTGGTGGCTTCCGCAGAGAACATCATCGTAGCCATGCAACACACCAACAGACACGGGGAAAGCAAGCTGCTTTCGGCTTGTTCGCTGCCACTAACTGGTGTGGCCTGCGTCAAAAAGATTGTCACTGATCTTGCTGTTTTGGAAGTAGACCCTGATCGTGGATTCGTGCTCTTGGAGCGTGCTCCAGGTGTGAGCGTTGAGGAGATTCAAGAGAAGACCGCCGGACGATTGGTCGTTGAAGGCGATGTTGCAGAGATGAAATTGTAAGCGAATATTTTTGCATAAAAAAGGCGCCCCGTGGGGCGCCTTTTTTATTTCTCTGTTGTGAGCAATGTACCCATCAGTTGGTACAAGGCAATCTGTGCATTAACGGCCCTAAACTGGGCTGAGGATTTTCCGTTTTCTGCGGCTAACCAGGCCAGCTGAGCTTGACGCTGCTCCAAGGAGGAAGCTTGCCCAAGGCTGTAAAGCTCGTTTACTTTCAGCATGCGCTGGTTCGCAACCTCAGCGTTGTCCGCTTCAATCTTGGCTACTGCAGCTGCATTGTTGTATGCGCGTACCGCATTCTTTACCGTGTTCTCGATAAGCTCCTGGGTTTGTGCCTCCCGGTGCTCCGCTTTCAACACCTCGAGCTTCGCATTCTGACGCTGGGTACGACTCTGAAAACCGCTAAACAGATTGTACTGAAGGCTAATACCCGCATTCAGACCGGTCTGTTGTGAAGCTGCTAAAAATCCTGCCTCTGCCTGGCTTTGATTCAGACCGTAGCTTGCTTGGGCTGCAATGGTTGGAAACAGCGTCGCCTGTTGCAACTGCTGCTGTATACGCGCAGCCTCAGCTGAAATTCCAGCCAGCTGCAAAGCTGTATTACCGGTACGCATAATCTCGAGCGTTTCCTCCTCGTCGAAGTGCTCCTCCAAGTTCAATCCCGTTTGATCTGAAACGGTAAATGCATCTTCATATCCAATGAATGCTGCAAATGAATTCTTGGCCGATTCCAACTGCGTCTGCGCCTCCATTAATTCCACCTTGTCGCGATTCATGTCCACTTTTGCAGCCATGAGGTCCGTTGAATTTGATCCACCAAGCTCATTGGTCAATTGTGCCTTATCAAAGCGCTCCTTGCTAATGTTAAAGTTCTCTGCGGCCGTTGCTACCGTGCGCTGCAACAATGAGATGCCTGTGTATTGCGACCAGACCTGGGCAATGGTATTTTCCATGGCCTGCCTTTGAGCGAGGTCCGCTGCTTTTTTAGCACTATTCAATAATTGGTAACTGCGTTGTATGCGGCCGCCTGCAAACAATACCTGGCTCACGCCCAACGACGCGTTCTGTGAAAGCGACTCCGCGCCCTCCACATCTTGAGTCTGTCCAGTGGCAAATTCAAGATTTGAATTCTGATTGCTGTAGTTGGTACCCGCCGAAGCTGTTAAAGTAGGCAGTCGTCCCGCATTGCCCTGGGTTGCAGAATTTGCAGCCTGCTCAGCATCTAGGCGAGCAATGTGCAAATCGTGGTTGTGCTCCAATGCCAAGCTCAATGCATTGTCCAACGTCAACACATTCTGTCCGTAGCTGCTCCAACCTAGAAGCAGTGCTGCGGCGATGAAGATTCTCTTATTCCGCATTGTTCAATTCTTTAAAGTATTGTTCACTCTTCATTTCCTTAATGGCCGGCTCGACTTCCTCGCGAGTAGGCTTGTCGTTCGTCCAGATGTGGCGCATCAAAACGCGTGCATCATTCACTAGGGCCATCATCGACGGCAGGACCACGAGCGTCAACATCGTCGCAAAACCAATTCCGTAAGCAATAGCCACCGCCATCGGGATGAGGAACTGTGCTTGGAAGGAAGTTTCAAAGATGAGCGGCGCCAGACCAGCAATGGTGGTCACTGTGGTCAAGAAGATGGCGCGGAATCGGCTGATACCTGCATTAAAAATAGCATCATACACCTTCTCGCCACTCTTCACGTTGATGTTGTATTTACTCACCAGCACCAAACTGTCATTCACGATAATACCGATGAGTGCCACAACCCCTAGGAAACTGAGGATAGACATTGGCATTCCGTGCAACCAGTGTCCCCAGGCGACCCCGGTCAAACTGAGCGGGATAAGCAGCATGATTACTATGGTTTGCACCAATGAACGGAAGGTAAAGGTGATGGTCAAAATGATCAGGAAGAGGATAAGCGGCATCACGGTTTGTGAGCTGTCTTGGGTCTTCTGGCTCTCTTTCTGTTGGCCTTCGTAACGTGCGGTCACTGATGGGTACTTTGCAAAAATCTCAGGCAAGATGTCTGCCTTGATCTGCGAAAGTAGCGCTGGCGCCGAGCCATTAGGACTGCTCAGATCGCTCTCCACACGGTACTCGCGCTGCCCATCGAGGTGGTTGATGTTCACCGTTCCCCTTTCAATGGTATAGGTGGCCAATTCCCTTAACGGCACATTGCCCTGTGGTGTAGTGATGAGCAATTCCTCCAAATCCCACAATTGCTTGCGGTCCTTTTCGTCCAAGCGCACCCATACTTTCACCTCGTCCTCACCGCGTTGCAAGCGTTGCACTTGCGCCCCGAAGAAGGTTTCACGAACCTGGCTCATAACTGCTCCTGGAGTAAGCCCCAAATAGCGAGCCTTATCGGTCAACTCAAGGGTCACCTCGCGAATTCCTTTTTGGTCGTTATCAATCACGTCGGTCAGGGCGTCCATGAGTTTAAGTTTTACCTTAAGCGCCTCCTTGGCTGCCTTGAGTTCCACGAGGTCATAGCTGACCAGCGAAATTGAAATAGGCTTACCGAAGGCCTGAACGCCACCAAAACTCACATTATCAGCACCTTCAATCTCCCCTGCAGCCTTACGGATGTCGTTTTGAATGAGGTAAGAAGGCGTTAATCTAGTCTCACTATCTAGCAAAAGGACATTAAGACGCGCTTTGGAAGAAATCGGGCCGATGTTCTTTTGAATGGCACGAACCACATCGAGGCTATCCTCACGTTCGCTTTTGTATTGCTCATTTACCTTCCAAACGGTAGCTTCAATATGATCAATCCACTTCTGCGTCACCGCCTCATTGGTACCCGCTGGCATATCTAAACTGATATTCAAATTATCGCGCTCGATGAACGGGAAGAATTGAGTCCGAATAATACCGCCACCAATGGCCCCAAAGGTCACAAACATGATTGCGAAGAAAAAGCTGATGGTGATGATCTTGTTGTGCAAAGACCAACGTAAGAACGGGGCATAGATCTTATCTCTAAACCTAAACAACGCCTTCGTTGCCGCGCTTTGGATGGGGTTCATCTTCGCGTTGCGCTCCAACTTTGCGTGGCTCAAGTGGGTCGGAAGGAACAAGAGCCCCTCAATCAACGAAACGGCCAACGTCGCAATAACAATAAAGGACATTTCTGAGAAGAAGTCTCCGGCTCTACCGTCCAAGAAGAAGAACGAAGAGAAGGCAATAATGGTCGTCAAAACGGCGCTCACTACCGAAGGAATAACCTCAACGGTACCGTCCAATGCAGCACGAAGTAGTGGTTTTCCGCGCTCAAAGTGCGCATAGATGTTCTCCGCGATGACAATCCCGTCGTCCACGAGAATACCGATCACCACGATCATACCGAACAGCGAAATGACGTTGATGGTAATGCCGAAATAGGTCGCCAAAATGAACATCCCTGCAAATGAAACCGGGATACCAATAGCTACCCAGAAGGCCAATCTGAGGTTCAAGAAAAGCGTCAATAGAATGAGTACAAGGAAGAATCCAAGCAGCCCATTCTCAAAGAGCAAGTCTTTACGTTGCTGCAGCGTTACTGAGAAATCGGTAATGACATCGAGCTGCATATGGTCGTTGCTCGCATTGTACTCCTTCACGTAGTTGTTTACGAACTCACAGGTGCTCAACAAATCCTCTTGGTCGGTATTATTTACGCTAATCTCAACAGAATTAATCCCGTTGAAGGCTGCTCTAGAAGGGCTGTCGGCCCAGCGGTTGCGGACCTCTCCCACATCTTTCAGTCGAATGGTTTGTCCTGAAGGGCGCGTAAATACTACAATGTTCTGAAGATCTTTCGCGTCATACTGCTTGTTGCGCGAGCGAATCAACATCTCTTCTTGGGTACCCTTAATGGTACCTCCTGTGATGTCTAGGTTGGTTGTTCGTAATGCATTGGCAATCTGAGACAAGCTTAGGTCGTATTTGCGCAAGGTGCTTTTGTCCAAGGCTATCTCAATTTCCTCGTCTGGGAATCCGCTCAAGGAAACTTTGGAAATGCCGTCTTGTAGGCGTAGCTCCTGCTCTATTCTGCGTCCTTCTTGCTTCAAACTTATAAGATCAACTCCTTCACCAGTGAGGGCTATGCTCATAGCGAGCGTTCTGTTCTCGCGTTTTGCCACACGAATTGGCTCCAAACCGGTGGGGAAAGAAGGCACGCTCTGTACGGCATTCTTAACGTCTTCCAATACTAGGTCTGTGTCGTAGCCTTTGATGACTTTTACATTAATAGAGGCCCGATTCTCGTTAGAGGTAGACGTGTATTGCTCCACCCCGGTCAAGCCCTTGAGGTTTTGCTCAATCTTGTTCACTACCCCCTCTTCAATCTCCTCAGGGGAAGCACCCGGGTATACCGCGCTGATGGTGATATCGCGGCTCTCCACCAATGGGAAGAAGGTGGTATTCAGCTTTCCGTAGCTGATCCAACCGAAGAAGAAGAACCCAATCAAAAGGGCATCTACCCCAACGGGATATTTGATGAAAAATTCAATTAATCTCTTCATGGCTCCCTTATTTCACAGGTACGACAACCAATCCCGCCGCCGCTTTCAGCGTCGGCTCGTTCACCAACGTAGCACCATTTGCTACGCCACGAACAATCACTTCGTTATCTAACCATTCCACAACCTCAACCTCGTTCTTTGCCAAAACGCTGTCACTTTCGATCATGTACATGTACTTATTGTCAAAGACCATCGATGCAGGCAGTATGAGGGCATCCATTACAGAAATACCCTGAATTTGACCAGTCAGGTACATGCCTTCGCGCAAGGCTGAACCACGCACTGTGATAATAATATTGATGCTTTGCGAAGCTGCATCCACCACTGGAGCTATTCTCGAGATGGTTCCGGTCCAAGAGCCTGCGATATCTGGAGAACTAAAAGCAACTTTTTGCCCTACTCTTAACTGGTCAGCATAACGAAGACTCACCGCGCTACGCAATTCGTAGCTGTCGGTATTTACAAAGGTTCCCAAGGCGCGCCCTGGACTCACTAGGTTGCCCGGCTTAACGTTCGCTGCAGCCACAACACCATTAAAAGGTGCGGTAATGCTAAACTTTGCCAGACGCTCCTCTGCACTCTTGGCTTGGAAGTAGGCCCCTTGAATGCCGCGAGCGATCAAGAACTTCTCAAGCTTACCTTCTGCCGATGGCAATGGCTCTAGAGATTTCTCCAAGCTGGTGTTGTCATAGTACGCTTTAAAACGCGCGTAGTCTGAAGGGTAATCCTGATTCAAATCGGGTAAAATGGCCAATAACGCATTGATGAAGTTGCCTTTTACACTCATCGCATTGGCACGCGCTTCACTTTCGTCTAGGCGAATAATGGTCTCGCCTTTGGAGAATCTCGTCCCTTCCAAGAAGGCGCGGTCGCTTCCTTTAAACGTTCCGCTTACCTCAGCAAGAAGATCCGCTCTGTTGGCAGCATTTAGGCGGCCGTATACCGTGATCGGCAAGGCAACTGTATCAAGCTTTGCTTCTACTACACGGACCTGAAGTTTGATGTTGTCTTCCTTGATTTCTTCCTTAGTGGACATGCCCCCTAAGGTCTTTGAAACGAATAATCCTACTGCTAGGATAGCTACTGCGATGATCGCATTTTTAACCCACTTCATAATTTTCTGGATTGAGGTTGTTGGTGATTTGTCGTAATGTGCGCTCGGTGATTTCACGAGCTTCTTTTGAAATTCCTTTGAAAGCCAATTCAGTAATGTCGACCGCTGTTTCATCTATGATCTTCATCACAGATTTCCCCTGCTCGGTAAACACCAAAATATTCTCTCTCTTGTTCTCTGGATTCTGCTCCACCGCTACAATGTCCGCCCCCTGCAACTCCTTGACCATACGACTCACACGGTGCCGATCCACTTCAAGGAGTTCCACAAGAGCTCCTTGCTGTACTGTACCACCTCCAAGAAGCATCTTGCCGAGAATAGGCAAAGCAGCTGCATTGATCTGCAGCCCTTTGTTTTGGAGCTCAGAAACCATGATGTTTCTCAGGTTTTTGTGAGCTCTTCCTAGTAGGTACGGAAGAAAATTGGTGATGTTCGAGGTCAAATTGCTAAGGGAGTTTGAACAATTGTTGCATAATTACAACAATCTGAGCAGACATTGTTCACACGCAAAACATCTTTTTAATAAAAAATCCTGGGCACAATGTGCCCAGGATTTCGTGTTATAACCTCAATGAAAATCTAACGACACTCGTTGAGTCCACAAATTTAACTCTTATTAAGTAATTACTCACTCATTTAGTGCCAATTCACGCATTCCAGCTGCAATGGACTCTACAATTCCCATATGGCCCAATGCACCCGATGCCAACATGCCTTCTTGTGCGCTAATTAAAGCGCGCGCAACATCCGTCGGTTTTCCGTGCCCAATAGCGCCTAAGGCCCAAGCAAGTCGCTCCAGCAATACCGCATAACGTAACTCGTGATCTATACCTAACTCCTGTGAAAGCCGCAATGAGGTAATCCACATCTTCGCACTATCCACATACTGTATGGTGCGCACAGAGTAGTCTATAAAGGCACGAAGGAGTGTTGCAGGATCCTCTACCGAAATAAACTGTTGAATTTCGCTCTGATAACGCTCGTCGCTTTGCCGGAGCAATTCTTCCACCAAGCCACGCTTGTTCTTAAAATGCCGAAATATGAGGCCTTCACTCACGCCTGCCTCTTGGGCAATACGGGCGGTAGAAGTTGCTGCATACCCTTTTTCAGAAAACAAATCTAGGGCAGAAGCTATGATGTCATCGCGTTTATTAGACATAGTAAGTAATCACTTACTAATATACTCCATTTCACAACGTTTTGACGTTCTCCTAGAAAATTTAGTGTGCTTCGAGCCAATTCGCTCCGGTTCCCACCTCTGCAACCATAGGAACAGCCAGGGAAACAGCCGCTTCCATTTTTTCAATGACCATTGATTTTAAAGCCTCTAATTCCTCAATACGAGCGTCAAAGACCAATTCATCGTGCACCTGCAGAAGCATTTTTGACTTCATATTGGCTTCACGCATAGCACGGTCAAGCTCTATCATCGCAAGTTTGATGATATCTGCTGCAGAACCTTGGATGGGTGCATTGACCGCGTTTCGTTCGCTGTGTCCACGAACCACTGCATTACGACTATCAATATCCTTTAAATAGCGACGTCGACCTGTGATTGTTTCTACATAGCCCTTTTCACGAGCAACGGCTACTTGTTTGTCCATGTACTCCTTGATGCCTGGGTAAGTTCTAAAGTAACCATCAATGGCTGCTTTCGCTTCCTTACGGCTCATATCCGTTTGCTGGCTCAATCCAAAGGCGCTTACCCCGTAGACAATACCAAAATTGACCGTTTTCGCATTCGAACGCTGTTCTCGCGTCACTTCTTCAGGAGCCACCTCAAATACCTTTGCTGCGGTAGCCCGGTGAATGTCTTCACCGTTCTTAAAAGCACTAATCATTGCCTCATCGCCCGCTAATGCCGCAATGACACGGAGCTCAATCTGGCTGTAATCTGCCGCCATCAGTATATGCTCTTCATTGGCAGGCACGAACATCGCGCGCACCTTTCGGCCATTTTCTGTTCGGATTGGAATGTTTTGAAGATTCGGATTGGTCGAAGACAATCGGCCCGTCGCAGCGACCGTCTGATTAAAGCTTGTATGTATTCTTCCCGTCTCACCGTGGACCAATTCTGGTAAAGCGTCTACATACGTGCTCTTCAATTTCTTTAACTCTCGGAAGTTGAGGATATGCTCGATAATGGGATGGCTCTTGCGCAATCCTTCAAGAATCGCCTCTGACGTGGCATATTGGCCGGTCTTGGTTTTCTTAGGCTTGTCCGAGAGCTTTAAGTCATCAAACAACACCTCACCTAACTGTCGTGGGGAGCCCACATTAAACGGACGTCCTGCCATCTCAATGATCTCACGCTCTAATCGAACAATAATTTCACCCAATTCTCCACTATAGGTATTCAAAGCATCTACATCCACCTTAATACCCTCGCGCTCCATGCGCGCAAGCACCGGAACCAGCGGCATTTCAATATTGTGGAATACCTTATCTACGCCTGTTTCTGACAGTTTTGGCTCAAAAACCTGCTTGAGTTGGAACGTAATATCCGCATCTTCTGCAGCATAGTCAAGCACCGCAGCCGGTTCGATATCCCGCATGTTTTTCTGATTCTTTCCTTTCTTACCAAGGATAGACTCAATGGAAATGGTCTCATAATTAAGATACGTCTCTGCGAGAATATCCATATTATGGCGCATGTCGGGTTGAATCAAATAATGGGCGATCATGGTGTCAAACAATGGCCCCTTCACCTCAACGCCATAGTTCATCAAGACACTCAAGTCGTATTTGATGTTTTGACCAATTTTTTCACCGGCGCTTTCCCAGAAAGGTTTAAACGCCATGATCCATTCCTCAGCTTCGGCTCTATCTGCGGGCACAGGAACATAATACGCCTTGCCGGAAGCATACGAAAAACTCATACCTACGACTTCCGCATCCAAGACATTCAAAGAGGTCGTTTCCGTATCAAAGGCTACTGAAGATTTTTCAGCCAGCAAGTAGGCCAACTGCCTTGCCTCTTCTATAGTTTCAACGAGTTGATAAAGGTGGTCGGAATTGGCCACAGAGTTTCTTGAACTTACCACCGTAGCCTCTTGTGTTGGCGCATCGTCTCCTCCGAACAAACTCATTTGATCGTTGGAGGTAAGCTTTACTTTTTTTGTTGGCGTTGGGGAAGCTTCGGCCGATTCCTCACCGGTTCTTTTTAATCCCAATCGACGGCCAAGCGTTCTAAACTCAAGCTCTTCGAAAATATCCATCAAACCGTCCTGATCCCATGGGTCTCTAGTCAACGTTTCTGGTGCGAGATCAATAGGTACCTCTGTGATAATTCGCGCCAAACGCTTGGATAAAATGCCCAGTTCGGCATTGTCACGAATCTTCTCACCCAACTTTCCCTTGATCTCATCGGCATGTGCCAAGGTTTCTTCTAGCGAACCGTATTGCTTCAACAGCTTGCTTGCTGTTTTTGCCCCTACTCCGGGTAAACCGGGGATGTTGTCAACGGCATCGCCCATCATGCCTAAGTAGTCAATAACCTGCTGAACATTATCGAGGTCGAACTTCTCACAGACCTCAGCCTCGCCCCAAACCTCGGGAGGATTTCCCCCGCGTGCCGGGCGGTACATAAATATATTCTCACTCACCAGCTGCCCGAAATCCTTATCAGGTGTCATCATGTAGGTGGTGAAACCTTCTTGCTCCGCCTTTTTTGCTAGGGTGCCTATAACATCATCCGCCTCATAACCTGGTACACCTAAGGCTGGAATTTTAAATGCCTCCAAAATTTTATGGATGTACGGAACAGCCAGTTTAATGGCCTCCGGGGTAGCATCTCTATTCGCCTTATACTCTGGGAAGATCTCATGACGCTCTGTCGGCTGTGGCAAATCAAAACAAACAGCGATATGAGACGGATTCTCCTTACTTAATAGATCCAATAGTGCGCTGGTAAAACCATAAATCGCAGAAGTATCTAAACCGCCTGAAGTAATGCGGGGATTCTTCGCAAAAGCGAAGTATGCACGAAAAATAAGCGCGTAAGCATCTAATAAAAACAGCTTCTTTTCAGCTGCAGGAGTGTCTTGACCCATGAGTGGAAATATTGAAATCGGAAGTTAGCTACTTCCCACTTAAATAACGAGTTTTGTGGACGGAAAACAATACGCTACCCATGGCGTTGATACTCAGTATACATTCAGATATTATGATCTTTAGAATCCTCTTTACCCTGGGATTTGTACTTGCCATAGACCTATACGCCTATCAAGCTTTCAAAACCGTCTTCCGTTCTACCGCCACCCCATGGATTTATTGGGGAATCACAGTCGCTTACATTGTACTGAGCGTCAGCATTTCCGTGCTTATGAGCAGCGGCAAAGTGGATTATAAATACCTCGGTGTACTCATGGGAGCAAGCATCTTATTGGCCGTTCCTAAATTAGTCGCCATCATCCCGTTATTGATTGAGGATATTACCCGTTTGGGCCAATTCCTCTTCCGTGCCGCCACTACCCAGCCTACTACCCTACCGGGACGCCGAACCTTCATTTCACAGATTGCTTTAGGTCTCGCGGCCATACCATTTATTGGCATCATCGATGGTATTTGGAAAGGACGCTACCGTTACCGCGTGATTAGCCACACTTTAGAATTTGAAGACCTTCCTGATGAATTTGACGGATTCACTATTGCTCAGATTTCAGACATTCATAGCGGATCCTTTGACAATCAAGAAAAGGTAGAAAATGGTGTTCAAATGGTCAACGAACTGGGTGCGGATGCCATTATGTTCACCGGAGATATGGTCAACAATATTGCGACTGAAGCAGAGCCATGGATCGATACTTTTAAAAAACTCAACGGGAAGAACGGTGTGTTCTCCATCCTGGGAAATCACGATTATGGCGACTATTGGCGCTTCCCCTCTGCTCAAGCGAAAGTGAATAATTTGAATCGACTCAAAGAAATCCATGCAGAGATGGGCATGGATTTGCTACTAAACGAGAGCCGATTCTTCGAGCGTAACAGTCAGCGTCTATATCTGGCTGGCGTGGAGAATTGGGGTCTACCTCCATTCCCTCAATACGGCGATTTGCAAGAAGCACTTAACGGTATTCCAGAAGATGCTTTCACCATATTGCTAAGCCACGACCCGTCACATTTTGATGCCGAAGTCAAACAACACTCTAAAAAAGTACACCTCACCTTAAGTGGTCATACGCACGGGATGCAGTTTGGGATAGAGATTCCCGGTTGGATCAAGTGGTCGCCGGTAAAATTCAAATACCCGAAATGGGCTGGATTGTATCCTGAACCGGACGGTCAGGTCCTACATGTAAATAGAGGATTCGGATTCTTGGCCTTCCCGGGTCGTGTAGGTATGTGGCCTGAGATCACACACATCACTTTGCGTAAAAAATTAGCTTAGATTTCTTTGTAGAGGCGCGACATAAAGTAGATGTGAGGTAGACTCAACGCGCTCAAGAAAATGAGGAAATAGCTCGACCACTGCCACAACGAACTACGGTCAAACTGGTAGATCACCAAAAACATAATTACCGCACCGGCTGTAAAAGGCAGCGCCTTAATAAACATGCCACTGTGGGTCCAGTTCTCTGTAGTACGCAAATGCCCCCAACCCGTTAAGCTGTGCTGTAAAACGAAATACACGCCAAAGCTCAATACCAAAGGCAACTGCGTTCCTAATGCCAAAGCAATTAATGACAGTGCCCAAGCGGCCGATCTGAACCAGAAGGCACACATAAATCCGAAGAAGAACATCATTTTCACTAACGAAGCCGCGAGACTCGCTTCAACAGGCCAAGCAGGCACATTCATATAGCTCATCATGGTGTTCACTTCCCCAATATGAGAGAGCAAGACAATTCCTAGCAACAGGGTACCCCATAAAAATGACAGTCCGGCGTTGGAACGCTGCCATTCAATGAGATCTGTCTCTCCGAAATGCCAAGCACTATATATTAGAAAGAAAACAAGGCCTGCTATCGGACTAATCAACCATAACAGTACTACTAAAGCCATTATACCGAGGTAACGAGCAATGAAGGCGGGTAACTTTAAATTACGAGCATGCGAAAATCCATCGAGTGCCCCGTGAGGAATCCCAACCAAAAAGAGGAAAAACAGTAACAAGCCGATACCTAAGTTTGTTCCATACCCTGGCGCAAAATGGTTAATGGCTAGCGCCAACAGAGAAAATACAATAGGCACCCAGCGCTGGGGTTTGGACAACATGAAAGCAAAAGCCGATACCACGGCACTCCAAATAAATTTGCGTTTGTTCAATCGAGCAAACATGCCAATTTCCCAGCGTACGCTGCTCTTTTCATCCAAGAAAGTAAACACTTCTGCTGTAGGCTTTGATTTAAACAGTCGGGTGAAAATGCTTTTCCCCCAGTGCGGTCTAAACTTTAAAATAAAGAGCAAGACAAAGTCATAAAAAGCAAAACGACCCCCACCCCTTGAAGGCAAAGCAAACCAAGGATTAGTCGATTTATTCAATGATACATTCACCGCTATTTCGCGGCCGTGCTCGTACATATTCTTGAATGCATAGCCCGTGGTCGCTTTCAACTTACCCGCACGAGCACCGGTTGAAATAACTTTTGGACTGCGGTGGTACTGCTCCGCATTCTGGGACATAGGCAATACGCCCCGTTCAATATCATTGATACTGTAATTGCCATTGAAGGTCAGCAGATAATTGCGCAATAAATCTTTCGCCAGTTCTGGCGAGAGTAATTCGTTTCCAAATCTTGTAAGCTCTATAAGCGCTTCGGTCTTACTTGTGGGTAGAACATATACGAATTGTGTGAAGCCGCTTTGAGGAATATTGAAATCCATCAAGCGCATGGTCTCCTCATTGAACGCAGGTTTTTCAAAAGTCACTTTCCATCCTTCAAAGCTTTGCCAGACGGTTTGACCAATAACCTCATTAATTAACGGCGGACGACTGTCGTATACCATTAATACTTGATAGCTTCCTTCATTGGTGTGAAGGTCTATGTAAACATTGTGATCCTCTATCTCTCGAACCTCCTCGTTAGAAGTTTTAATATTTGGATGGCGCTCTAATAAGGCCCGAGTCTTATCATAAAGCGCAATACTCTCTACCATATAATAACGCATACCCTTAAGGTGTTCTGCCTTATTACCAGAAACTACTCTAGACCAGCTGTGCTTGATCTGTGCACCTAAATCCTTTACAATTTCATCGTCAGGATACGCCCAAAAACAATAGGTCTTATCGTTCACTGCTTTGAAGCTGTGGTCAAATACTATACCCGCTGAATCCTCCAGCAAGCCTTCTTTTTCCATGTGCAACAAGAGCAATGAATTTGCCGCTCCCAATCCTATGAGTCCAAAAGTATACACGATTACGATTAAATGTCTAAATGACCCTTTTATTTTAAGAACCAAAAACGCGCTTATTTGTTCTCTAACGAGGGCGAAATTGGATGGAATAAGCGCTTAAAAGGATTAAAAAGAGGTATTGTTTAAGTTTTTTTACTCAATTTTCAACAAGTGTGAACAAATTCCATAGTATGCAGTTAAGTGGTAGTTATAACCTTTAATAATTATACACCATGTCACTGACAACTTTATTGGCTAGCGTAAGCGCTAGCAATGCGGCAGTAGATTTAACTGCCTACACTGACATCACAACCGTTACTTCGTTTACGTTCTTCGTAGGCTGTATGGCTATGATGGCTGCATCTGTGTTCTTCTTCTTCGAAATGTGGAACGTAGATAAGAAATGGCGTACTTCTTTATTGGTTAGTGGTTTGATTACGTTCATCGCGTTCGTACACTACTACTACATGAGAAGCTACCACTTCGAAACTGGAGAATCTCCAACATTCTTCCGTTACGTTGACTGGACGCTAACTGTACCACTAATGTGTGTTGAGTTCTACTTGATCACTAAGAAAGCTGGTGCTAAAATGGGTCTTCTATGGAAACTCATCTTCGCGTCTGTAATTATGCTTGTAACTGGTTACCTCGGTGAGACTATCTACCGTGAGTCTTCAGTTCTTTGGGGTGTTATCTCTGGTGCTGCTTACTTCTACATCGTGTTCTTGGTGTGGAAAGGAGAGGTGGCTCAGTTGGCAGCCAACGCTGGTCCTGCAGTAGCGAAAGCAGTTAAGGTTCTTTTCTGGTTCGTTTTAGTAGGATGGGCAATCTACCCATTAGGTTACATCTTGGGTACACCAGGCGGTTTGTTCGGAATGCAATTAGTTTCTGACTCAGCTGCTGCATCTGCATACATGGATGTTGTTTACAACATTGGTGATGCGGTTAACAAAATTGGATTCGGTCTAGTTATCTACTCTCTTGCTGTTAGCTCGAAAGAAGAGGCGGCTTAATCATACGTTTCAGAGTGTTTGGAACCCCCACCGCGGCTTCGGTGGGGGTTCCTATTTTTAGGACCATTGCCTAATTCCACCTTGGAGTATCTTTATTGTCACAAATACTTGGATAATGAAGTACCCAATTCTTGTTTTAACCCTACTCTGCTCTCTTAGCGCTTTTCCTCAGAAAACTGGTGCGCATTCTTATAAAGTTGACCTCACCAACGTGGTAGATGATCGTGTGAAAGTGACAGTAGACGCTACACTCACAAACCTTAGTGCGACCTTTGACGGCAAGTACAGGTTTAATTTCCCAGCTACCATACCAGGCACCTACGCCACTTTAGATTACGGTCGGTTCATTCACGATTTCAAAGCATTCAATGGCGACGGCAAGCCGCTTAAAGTTTCCAAGAAAAAGAATACCTACACCATTAAAGGCAAGCCAACCAAAATTGAATATTGGGCAGAAGATAGCTTCGATGCTAAAATTCGCAAGAATAAAATCTTTGAGCCTGCTGGGACAAATAACCAGGAGCGCCGAAATTTCCTACTGAATGCCGCTGGTTATTTTGGTTTTTTTGAAGGACTTGAAGATTTACCAGTATCACTTGAAGTAAATAAAAGCCCTAGTCTATACGGCTTAAGCGCTATGGAAAGCTATTCCTACGGAAACACGCAAAACTTCTATGCCCGCGATTACCACCATTTTTTAGATTGCCCCGTAATGGTGAGCAAACCAGATACTACCTCATTTATGTTAGGCGGCGCCAAAGTGACCATCGGCGTATTCACCGAGAACGGTCGTGAACTTTCTAAAGACATCTACAGACAGGTAGAAACTAGCATTAAGGCCATTGAAGCCTTCTTACAAGGTGATCTCCCGGTTGACAACTATGCCTTCATTTTTTACATCAAAGACCACACTGAATTTGAAAGCCTATTCAACGGTTCAGAGATTAAAATCGGCACCGTATTTAAAGCATTGAGAAAATTAGCTGGTAAAGGATTTGGGGCACTCGAGCACGGCAATAGTTCCGTGTACTACCTTCCAGATTTTGGCGGCACGACCGTACTTGACGGCATGGCCGATGTGTGTATCCACGAATTCTTCCACATCCTAACCCCACTTGGACTGCACAGTGAAGAGATTGGAAACTTCAACTATATCGAGCCAAAGATGAGTAAGCACCTTTGGCTGTACGAAGGCATTACCGAGTATTTTGCCGGCATCAGCCAAGTCAAAGGTGGCGTCATCACCAAAGACGAATACCTCACCAAGGTTCTGAAAGGAAAAATCCGTAGTGCTGCGCGCTACCCAACAAAGAAAATGTCATTCACCGAGATGAGTGAAAACGTCTTGGATAAACCTTACAAAAAGCAATACGGTCAAGTATACCAAAGAGGGGCGCTAATGGGCGCGCTATTAGATATACGTATCATGGAGTTGACCCGAGGCGAAAAAGACTTACACGATATCATACTTACCCTCCGCGACAAATACGGACCTAATGAAAGTTTTAACGACGACGAGATAATTGAAGAGTTCGTAAGCCTCGTTCATCCAGATCTTCAGCAGTTTTTCGATAGTTATGTCACAGGGCGTGAAGAACTCCCTATTCAATCCTATTTGGCAAAAGTCGGTGTCGAATACGACAGGAATTATGTTGGTCCCCTCATTGCACATCCCGTGAATGATAACGATGTGAAGCGCGGTAGATTAATTGTTGGTCAGAAAATGACCATTAAAAAGGTTGGTAAAGACGATTTTGTAGGTTTTAAACCAGATGATAAAGTGAGTATTCTAGTCGACAAGCTTTTCTCGGGGCCACAAGCACTTGAACCGGGTGAGACCATAGAGATCAGCGTCCTACGAGATGGTGAGAACATTCAATTGCCGTACACGGTGAGGACGGTGGAAGGATCAAAAAGCCACTACATCCGAGAAGCCAAGGACATGACCACTGCCGAGGCAACCTTGCAACTGCTTTGGTTCTCGAACTAAATTATTTACGACGCCAAAGTTCTCGAATATCGAGGCCTCCATTGTTGTATTCGAAGACCAGATTGTCGTAATCGACCACAATATAGTCCCACCGAAAACTATACGTTGGGGTAAAAAAGATGATCTCCTGAAGCGCTGTATCTAAAGTGAATTCCCCACCGTTATCGCTGTTTGACGACCTGTACTCCCAAAGACCTTGGAGATCATCACAAAGTGAATCGTCTATGATGATTAAATCTTCGCCTTGTAAGAAGGCAGGTAACATCGTGACTGTATCTGTTCTCTGATAAATCTCCCAGTGACCTACTAGTCCCGCATCCAATAGGATAGAATCTTCTTCACAATCTGATTGGGTCGAACAAGCAAAACACAGAGAAATTATAAGAACACTAAACCTGTTCACGAGGGAATGAATTTTACACTTGTAAAAATAAAAAAGCGAGGCGCTTCTTAAACAGAAGCTAACCTCGCTTTAACGATGCGCAGTTTTGGCAATCGGTAACACTTCATCAAAGATGCGATAATTGCCCAGACCTTCGTTTTCTAAAGCAAGACAGTTGCTGGACAATTATATTTTTTGAATGAATGCGTCCAAAGAGTCACCTTTCTCCAATAAAAGTTTCTTTTTCAATCGGTATTTAGCCTTCTCTATAGCGGCTGGACTTACGTTCAAAACATTGGCAACTTCCTTATTGCTCATTTGTTGACGTAATAAATAACTCAATCTAATCTCGCCTTTGGTCAAAGTAGGATAGCTCTCTTTAAGCTTTGCAGAAAACTCCTCATGGAGCTCTCGGTAATTTCGCTCAAAGTGGTCCCAGTAATTTTCACTTTGCAGTTCACGATTCAATTCTCTGGTCATACCCTTGAGGAACTTTAGCACATCTTCGGATCTTCCCTTCTTTTCACTCTCTTTAATGAGGCGTTCTTTGAAAGATTGGAGTAGCTCTAAGCGACTTGAGGTTTTAAGCAATTGAAAGCTCAATTCAGTCTTTTGCTTCTCTGTCTTAATCATTAACTCCGCAGCCTTCGCTTTTAGTAGCTCTCGTTCAGTTTCGACCAATTTCAGCCTAGTGCCTCGATATTTTCTGTCCTGATAAAAGAATACTGCAGTTCCTATCAGTGATGATATTGCGAAAAATAAAAAGAGTTTAAACCATGGCTCCTGCCAGAAATAGGCGTCTATAACAAAGTTGAAGGAAAGTGTTTTCGGGTCCGCTCCAGATTTTGAGGCTTTGATTTCCATGGTGTATTTACCAGGACCTAATTCAGACAAATCGACTAATCTGGATCCAGTTGGAAGGTTTATCCAACGGTCGTCCTTAGTATTCAATCGATAACTGAAAGCAACCCCTTTTTGAAAAGAAACAGACATCAATTCGAAGTTGAAACGAAGCGACTTTGTTCCTGCTATAAATCTAATTTGACTTTTATTATCCGAAGAGTTTTTTAAGAGTTGAAAGGATTGCTGCTCATTATCTGCATGAACTTCGGTAAGAATTATACTTGGAATTTCAGAGCTGCTAATTTCGTTGACATTAACCACCGCTACACCTTTGGTTCCACCTACATACAGCTGATCACCACGCAGCACCAAAGCCTTCCTGTTTGGTAGACCAATTTGCAATTCATCTATCTCTCGAATCAATTCAAAATTCCAAGAATTTTCATTCCTGCGAATCCTACCTAAACCTAAGGATGTGGTAGCGTATACGAAATGCTCGCCCGCCGCTATTGCATAACAATTGATGTAATCAGAACTCTCTAGGACAGTGTCTAAAATTCCCTCACGAAAGGATAATATTCCTGAACCTTCTGTTCCTATGAGTAATTCTTCTCCAAAAGAAGCTAGATCCAGAACGCTATTGCTTAGATCGACGGTGAATATCCCGCCATTTCTATCAATGGCATGTAAGCCCATAAATTCCGATCCAACCCAAAGTTCCTTTCCGGTATATTCTAAATCCATGATATTACGTCCGACTCGCCAGGGCTCCGTAAATGGGGAAATGAACTCCGTACCTGTCCAAAATTGCAGTCCTGAAAGTGTTCCTATCCAAAGGCTGTCGCCCCAGGTTTGTTTCATTGACCAAATATTACTGTTAGATAGGCCAAAAGAAATCCCAGAAGATGCTAGAAACCGCCTTTTTAATCCACCGTCTTCATCTAAAATAAAAAGTCCCTCAGACAAGCTTCCTACCCATAATTCGTCCTTATAGGACGCTAGACTTGTTACCACTCGTGGGAAATCATTAGGCAAGATTCTCTCGACTTGTAACTTTTCGCCGTTTGTAGTGTATTTCGCTAGGCCATCGCCATCATATCCCACCCATAATCCGCCTTCATCCAAAAGGCTAATAGAACTTTGTAAGCCTGTATAGGTGAAATCTTTATGTTTCGGTAGAATACTAACAATACGCTGCACCCGAGGAAGAACTGTTATTCCCGAATTGAAAGTTCCTATCCACAATTGATCAGAAATCTCATAAATGCCATAGAATTGATCAGAAGCGAAGCCCGACTGAGGCTGGTATTTTGAATAATGCTGGTATCCTCCCTCTTTGAAATTGTACAATCCTTCGCCATCTGTGCTTACCCATAATTCGTCGCCGTCAATAAGAACGTCTCGCGGTCCAATGCCTAAAAAGGATCGATCAAGTTCAAAAACTCCACTAATTGTATTCAGTCTAAAAAGACCTTGATCTTCCACACCAAAGGCCACAGATCTACCTTCCACATCTACCGATTTTCTAAAGGAACCTACATCGCTATTAACTAGAGCAGAAAGAATGGTCTTGCTGGATTGAAGTAAATATAGAATTTTCGCCCCTGAAGTCGCCAGCCAAAGAGTATCGCCTTGTTCGGCAAAATCAAAACAAAAAGCTATATCAGGACCATGAATCTTTGCAATTAGCTGTTGCCAACGGTCAGCGCCTTTTTCCAAATAATAAGTACCATTGCCACTTGTTCCCGCCCAAATTGTACCGTCGGATGTTTCATATAATGAAATAATAGAATAATCTACAGGAAGCTGGGGAGTAGACTTATCCGGACGAATACTTAAGGCACTAAGATCCATGGTTACCAGACCTCCTAGTTGGAGACCTATGTATAACAAAGAGTCACTTGTGACCAGTAAACTTTGAACATTGTTAGATCGCCTTTCTTGGGTTGAATCTAGAAAGGAAACATTCATTACTCTTCCCTCGTTGTACCTGTAGAGTCCGTCCCGAGTTCCTATCCAAGCAAACCCCCACGGGTCTTGGACTACATCATATACAGTAGGGTTATTCAGTCCTTGATTAGCATCAATCAAACGTGCCTCCTGACTAAAGCCGGACAAGGACAGGACAAAAAGGAATAAAATGATCAGCCTTCGCATTCGCGCAAGGTACCAAATAAAAGGGGGACCCGAAACGGGTCCCCCTACACTTACTTACTAACCAAAAGGTAAGTGAATATTATTTCAAGGCTACACGTACAACTTTCTCAGTCGCGCCATTTTGTACACGCACGATGTACATACCGCGTGGCAGAGAAGCAACATCAAGACGAGCCTCAGTTTCGAAAGTAGCTTCCATTACACGAGCACCAGTGATGCTGTATACCGCTACATTAGAAGTGGTTCCTGTAGTGTTCTCGATGAACAATACATCAGAAGCAGGATTTGGCTTAACAACGAAAGAAGCAGCTTCCTCTTCGATACCGATGCTTGCACATGGACCACACTCTTCCCAACATTGAACAGGAAGTGTGGTATCAGCAGCACCTACAGTAATCAAACGGTTGGTGTAGATACCAGTAGTTAGCGTACAAACCGAATCCGCTGTTGCAGGATCAAAGTTCTCTTGAATTGCCCAGCTATCGGCTGTAAACTTAAATTCGTAAGAACCCGGTAGCAAAGCCAAAGTAGCAGTGTAAACACCGTCACCATCATCGTCAGACATCATATCTGCATCACCAGACCACCCGTTCATTGTACCTGAAATGTATGCAGTTGTAAACGTACCTAGGATAGCATTACGATCAGATTGGAACGTTACATTTACTGGAGTTGCAGGTACTGGACAAGTACCGTCAGTAGTACATTCGCCGAAACAAGTACGGTAGTGGAAGTCTCCCATTAAACCGCTTGTTGCGCTATATCCAACCATATCACGATCGCTATACGTTCCAGCAGCACAAGGCTTACCTACAATGTTTTCTTTTGCGCCCCAAGATGGGTCGTTCGCACTCAAGAAAGTAAACATACTGTAGAAACCTGTATCCGCAGGTAGCGTCTTAGAGTATACGGAATCACCGATTGGGTACATTTCGTTTACACCTGGAGTAGCGAAACCAGTACCACCAGCTAACCATACACCAGTTGAATCAACAGCCGTGTATTCCATGTTCACTTGGAACGTCATGTATACTTGGCCAGCTTTTGCAGCACATGATTCCCATGCAACACCAGGAAGAATTGTATCGCCAGTGAAAGCCGCGAAACGGTTTGTGTAGATACCAGTAGTTTTGGTACACGCAGTACCTGAAGTCAAGTTTTCCTGTCCTGTCCAACCGTCAAGAGTAAACTTGTACTCGATAGAGTCAGCAGTCAAAGGAAGAGTTACTGTCCAGATTGAATCTCCTTCTGGATCAGACATTGGGTTACAAGATCCACACCAGCTGTTGAAATCACCATTAAGGTGAACAGTAGTGTACGATCCCGAATAGTCACGCATATCAACGATAAACGTAACATCCTTTTGTGCGAAGCCAAGCATTGGCAAGCACAACAACAATAAAGCGTAGATTTTTTTCATGTTAAGCATTTATTTATGGTTAGTAATTAGGATTGAAAAACTCTTACGTAATCCACCACCATGAATTGTGGAAATTGGGTATTTGGGCCTATTGGGCCCGGCCAATCACCTTCCACAGCGATGTTGAAAATAAAGAAGAATGGCTGATGAAACGCATTCAAAGAACCGATGTTTAGGCTATGGTACTGGATATCATCAATGTACCATTTGATCGAATTTTGATCCCAGATAATTGAGAATACGTGGAACTGATCTGCAAATTTCCCATCGGCAAGACTTCTGGAAGCAGTGTGACTTGCTTGTGCACCACCATTACCGGCCCAATGTGCTGTCCCGTGAACGGTTCTGTCATTAACCCCATCGCCTCCTATTAACTCCATGATGTCGAGTTCGCCGCAAGTTGGCCAACCTGCCGAACTGAAGTTATCACCCAACATCCAAAGGGCTGGCCAAAGGCCTTGACCATAAGGAAGACGGGCGCGAATATCTATACGGCCGTACTTAAAACTTTGATTGCCTTGGGTAGTCAATCGAGATGAAGTAAAGGGAGCACCACCAAAACTCTCTTCTTTCGCGGTTATAACTAGATAGCCATTTTCCACCTTTGTATTATTATTTCCTGAACGGTAGAATTGGCTTTCTTCATTACCCCAACCTGAAGCTCCAGTTTCATAATTCCAATCATCTGTATTTAGGGAAGTGCCACTAAATTCATCCGACCAAACTAGATTGAACCCTGGGTACGAATTAGGTGTAGAATAGCCTGAATCTGACGGATTATAGTTGAAATCGTCATTTTCAATGATAATGGTGTTGAAAGGTTCAGGGATATTTACGTTGGTTCCATTTGAATACGATATCCAAAAGTTCTCATCGCCTTCATTCTCTTCATCACCAACTAGGGTAATGTCAATCTTAGTCGTGCTCTCGCCTTTTGGGATAGTTGCTGTACCCGAAGTAGGGATAAAATCTTCGTTTTCAAGCGCAGTTAACTCTACGGTCGAGTAATCAAAGGTTACCTCTTTAGGAGCGGGATCATTCAAGCTAACTTGGAAAGAAACAGTATTGTTCGCCGTACCTTCCTCAACTACCATATCCCCCGCTGACAAAATAGGCGTAGGGGCAGTTTCGCAACTCGCTAGAGCGATTGCTAGAATTACGGTCAAAAAATTAATTGCTCCTTTCACGAATCTTATTCTGAATAAAGTGTGAAACGCCACAATAAAGAAGTACAGTTCGCTTCAATTTCCATAGTTCTTGTTGTACCGTCATCATCTGCGCTCAATATGGTGTACGTCACAGACGATACTGGCGAGCTTACCTCACCTGTATTTGCTGCTTTAGGTAAACCTATAAAAGCACCAAGGCCAACTACTCTTAATTGGTCTTCACCATTTGGACCAGCTCCTGGAAGAATTTCAAATCCATGAGTTCCTGAACCCCATGGTGCCTTATCACCGGTCAATACAGATTCCGGCTGACAACCGTCAGCTGCAACGCCCATATAGGTCTCCGCCCAGATATCTCCTTTGGAATCATAGATCATTTCACCGTCTGAATTAAACGTCCATTCATCGTTCCAAGCGCAAGGGCGATCCGTTGCTGCTGTGGCACCTATAGCCCACCAAGTTGAAGAACCGTCGGGTGGACCTACCCATAAAGCACCTGCCTGTGGGGCTAACTTCCAAGTACGCGAAGTACAATCTGTCAAGTACTCTGCAGAACCAGCACAAATAAAGTCTGCATCCTTGTAGATTTCAACTTGACCTGTAGCCGTAGCATGGCCCCCTTGATTAAAAACGTTGTGCTCAATATTATATAAACCCATTTTCGGAATAAATACTTCAGCAACTTCACCGCTAAAGGTTCCTACACCCTCAACGTTCCATTGGAACATGAATGGCTCACCAGAGCTTTGGCTTTCCAAACGAATATTGTTTGAATCGATGTAAGTCATCGTGTAATCCGCTGTTGGAAGCGGACCTAATTCTGTCTTGCCCGGTACTGTGGGCTCACAGCTAGCAATTGCAAATGCAGAGGCTAGTACTGCAAATAACTTTAATGCTTGCATTAGTATCCTGGATTTTGAGTTAGTGCTCCATTAGAAGCGTCAATTTCATTTTGCGGAATCGGTAAGTATCTGTTGTCTTCAGTCCATCCATCCAACACAGATGCAGCCTTTCCTGTTCTGATAAGATCAAAGTAACGATGTCCCTCTGTGGCAAACTCCATTCTGCGCTCGTCATAAATTGCCTCCAAAAGTGCAGTTCCTGAAAGGCCAAGACCAGGAAGGCTTACACGCGATCTTACTTGGTTGAGGTAAGAACGGGCAGTTCCTTCAGAACCACCGCTTCTAACAAGACCTTCTGCAGCCATCAATAATACGTCTGCGTAGCGGATCTCGCGAATGTTATTTCCCCAGTTCAACGCTGGCTCGCCATCCGGCGGAAAGTTGCCCGCTAGAGGAGCATATTTCTTCATGAAAAAGCCCGTGTTCTGATACCCTGGAGTGTATTCAGCACCTGCTAAATTATCCGCATCGATAATTGTATGCTGGTAACGAGGATCGTTTTCCATAAATTCTTCAAGGTCCTCTGTAATCGGACAGAATCCCCAACCTGGGCTGTAATCTGGACCATTGTAATCGCGCATTCCACAGAATTGAACCCCAACATTTCCTTCGCTGTGTCCCGAACCAAAACGACCCCAATCACTTGTTGAATTTTCCGAGTGTGTGATCTCAAATACACTTTCAGGACCCCATTCACCGGCTTTGGTGAAGATGTTACCGTAATCTGGATCAAGGCTGTACTCGCCAGAGTTGATCACTTCTTGACAAAGTGTAGCTACATCAACCATCTTAGTGTCGTCGTCCATAAACAAGAATACACGAGCCAATAATGCTTGCGCAGCGCCCTTGGTAGCACGTCCGATCTCTACAGAAGGAACAGAAACTGGAAGGTCAGCGATAGCCAATTCCAATTCATTCTCAATGAACGTATAGATTACTGAAGGCTCGTCTTGAGTAATAGTGTAGTACTCAGACGGATCCAAGGTATTTGTAATCAGAGGAATGTTACCGAAACTGCGCACTAAATCAAAGTAGAATTTTGCTCTAAGGAAACGAACCTCTGCTTTTGTGCGAGTTTTGAATGCTTCTGAAGCATCATCGATCGCATCTATTTTTTCCAAATAAAGGTTAGCACGGTAGATGCCCTTATAATTCTTTCTCCAAAAACCTGCTTGTGGACCAAGGTTTGGAGTCCAACTAAAGTTGTTAGTGGCCACCCATGAAGGCTGATCCGAAGCATCAGATCCACCCGCATAAGTGTCGTCAGAAGCAACAGTCATCAAGAAACGGTACATGCTAAAACCGTACTGATCGTTCCACTGAAGAACATCATAAACACTGACGAGAGCTTCGAATGCTTGCTCTTCTGTCTGATAATAGTTTACCTCTAAATCTCTACCAACTGGGGTAGTATTAAGAAAGTCCTTTGAACAGCCTACTGCTGCCATAGCTACTACAGCTAAGGCAAGGAAAGGCTTCATTATTAATTTGATACTATTTTTCATCTTTCCCGATTATTTGAAAGTGACGTTAATCCCAATACTATGTACGCGGGCTTGTGGGTAGATACCACGATCCACACCAAAGCCTGCACCAATTTCAGGATCGAAACCTGAATACTTGGTGAATGTCAACAGGTTCGTCCCGGCATAGTAGATACGCATCTTACGAAGCATCATCTTTTCAGCCATTGCACCAGTTACATTATATCCAATCTGTAGATTCTTAATTCTGAAGAAGCTGCCATCCTCGACATAGAAGTCAGAGCTCCTTGCAAAGTTTAAGTTATCATCTTGGAAAGTTAAACGCGGGTAGTCTTCTGATGTACCTGAACCCGTCCAACGATCAAGTGCAGCTCCTGTCATGTTTGCAGTAGGTAAATCATAACGACGTGTTGCATTGTAAATCTGGTTACCCCAAACACCTTGACCAAAGATGTTCAGATCCCAGTTTTTGTATTGCATATCTACAGTAATACCTGCTGTCATATCCGGGGTAGGATTGCCAATAAACGTTCTATCGTTCGCATCAATAACACCGTCACCATTTACATCTACGAAACGGAAGTCACCGGCAACTGCACCTGGCTGAAGCGTATCGCCATTTTCACCACCAGTGTGAGCGAATACCTCATCCTGAGTCTGGAAAATACCGTCGGTCTGGTACCCATAGAAGTAACCGATAGGTAATCCTTCGGTAATACGAGTAATTTCCAAACCTTGAGGACCCCAACGCTGACCAGTCAAGAAACCAGCCTCGTTACCCAACAAAATAACTTCGTTCTTCAAGAAGCTCACGTTTGCGCTTGCTGAGAAACGGAAGTCTTTATTGAATGAACGATCGTAGCCGAACTCAAGGTCAACACCACGGTTCAACATAGAACCGATATTCGCTGTTGGCGCATCATTACCAATATAATCAGGTAGTGGTGGACGCGTCTTCATATCGTTGGTAACACGGTTATAGAAGTCTGCATTAACTGTCAACCAGTCAAATGCACGCAACTCCATACCTACGTTGAATTGACTTACAGACTCCCATCTCAAATCTGGGTTAGCTACCTGAGCAGGAGCTGTACCGTTTACCAATACTTCGTTGCGACCAAACGTATAAGAACGACCACCTACAATAGTTGATGCATATTCCAGAGAACCTGCAGCATCGTTACCGTTCAAACCGTAACCTGCCTTCACCTTTAATTCATTTACGTTGTCGTACACCCAGAAATCTTCTTTGTGTATGTTCCAACCTGCAGAAAGCGATGGGAAGTAACCCCAACGGTAGTTTGCACCGAAGTTTGAAGAAGCATCTGCCCTCATTACTGCAGTAGCAACATATTTACCTTTGTAGTCATAGTTAGCACGAGCGAAGTACGATTCAATCGCGTAACGCTCCCAATAGCCACCATATACTTGCTCACTCACCTCGTTGCGCGCGTAATCAATAGTTGCACCATCGTAAGTATTCACAGGAACATCTCGCTTGCTACCGCCTAGGTAACGACCATTAACTTCCTGAGCACTATGTCCTACTAGACCATCAAAGTGGTGATCACCAAAATCTTTATTATATGTAATAGTTTGGTCCCAAATCCAAGTCATTGCTCTATTGAAGTTGCTATAAACAAGGTTTGTGTCTAGGAAGTTAGTCGCATTCAAATAGTGTGATGGCGTAAATCCGTTTCCACCGTAAAATGCGAGATCTATACCCATGCTTGTACGAGCTTTAAGTCCTGGAGCCAATTCATATTCAGCGTATGTGTTATTTACAATCTTGTCTGACCAACCATAGTTGTTTGCGATTTGATATGCAGCAACCGGATTGATAATCTCTGATGTTACACGACTTGAAATGCCGTAGATACCGTTTTCATCACGAACGAGATTACTTCTCAATACACCTCCAGATGTGTATGGCGCCTGAGACAACTTTGAAGGGTCCGTCTCATACAGTGGTGTGAGGGGGTCAATATTCAAAGCACGTCCTAAGGGTGATCCAAATTCTGTGTTCTCAGCAACAGACTGGCTTTCGTTATGGGTATATGCTACATTCCATCCTACCGTGAATCTATCGTTGACGTTTGTAGTCGTATTCAAACGAGCTGCCAAACGTTGAAAGTTTGATTTACCCGCGGCCACAATACCGTCTTGGTCGAACAAGCTTACAGAAGAGAAGTAAGATCCTTTATCCGAAGCACCAGCAATGCTGAAATCCGTGCTACGCATGATTGCATTTGGATTAAAAACATGGCTCTGCCAATTTGTTCCTTCTCCTAAAGTAGAAGCTTCTGGATAAGGCAATGCTTGACCTGAAGCAGCAGCCATTTCGTTTTGAAGTGTAGCATACTCCCTTGCATTTAATACTGGAAGTTGTTTCCAAGAGTTCTGTACACCAGTGTAGCTACTCACAGTTACCTCCATACCCTTCACGCGGGCACCGTTCTTTGTGGTTACGATGATTACACCATTCGCACCGCGCGCACCGTAGATAGCTGCAGAAGCCGCATCCTTTAAAACTTCGATCGTTTCAATGTCATTAGGATTTAAGAAGTCAATTCCACCACCAATAATAACTCCATCGACTACATAGAGTGGATTAGAACCATTAATAGATGATGTACCGCGAATCCTAACCACTGAGGCAGCACCTGGCTGACCAGAGTTTTGCAATACTTGAACACCTGATGTTCTTCCTTGAAGAGCCGTCTCCAAACGGGGTAATTGTAAATCCTCGAGATCTTCAGCCTTAACGCTTGAAATTGCACCCGTTACGTTTGACTTCTTTTGCACACCATATCCAACAACAACTACCTCATCCAAAGTTGAGCCGGCTTGGTCATAGGAAAGTTTTATTGTTAGCTCTTTGGTGCTTCCCAGCACAGTTGATTTACTAACATAACCAACGAAAGAAACCGTCGCTTTCGTTCCTTGAGCTACGTCAAGAGACCAGCGTCCGTCCATGTCCGTCATGGCAGATTTTTGCCCGGCGGTGATTACTGCACCAGGTAATGGGGAATTGTCCTTAGCGTCAAGTACCACGCCTTTGTATTGCGCACTCACCGTGAACGATGTAAGCACTAGAACAAAAGCTGCTGCGAGAGACAAAATGTGTTTGTTGTTAATCATAATCGACCGATAGTTTTTTATAAAGTGTTCGATGTACACTCAAAAGTCTTGAATAGTAACAAGCTAAACAACCGTACTCGCCGGACAAAAACCGGACAGAATTGTTCGTTTTTACTATCAAGTCAATAAAACAGCTGCTTCAGAGCGCCGGACAGCGTCCAAAATCAGCAAATCAGAGCGCGAAATCGTCCAAATCGCGACGTTCTTTTTTCGTGGGCCTTCCAAGACCCTTTTTACGGGTTACATTACGAGCTAATCGCAGAAATTCTTGCTTATCTAGCTCATCCTGAGGGGTAATTTCCTTGACAAGGTCTTCTACGAACTTCGCGCCAACCCTACTTTTGGGAATGGACAAAACCTCAAAAACTTGATCAAAACCGTGACGTTTAATGGTAATTTCATCGCCAACCTTGATCTCTCGAGAGGGTTTAACCGGTATTTGGTCCATTAAAACGCGCCCAGAACGCACATTCTCACCTGAAAGACTGCGGGTTTTGAACAATCGCACACACCAAAGAAATTTGTCAATTCTCATCGAAGCAAATTTGAAACATTTCGGGTATTTTAAGGCCTGAATAACTCCTAATTATGAAAACTAACACTTTCGCGGCCGCTTTGTTGGGAGCCGCAACCCTAATCGCCTGTAATAACAGTACTTCAGACACTACTATAGAAGAAACGGCACAGACCATGGAGACCTACAAGAAAGGGTATCAACTCTACACGATTCGCGAAGACATGGTAAATGATTCGGCCATAGAGGCTGCTTTACATGCCACCAAAGAAATGGGCTATGTTCAAGTAGAGTCCTTTGGCTACATGCAGGGCACCTTCTTTGGACAAAGTCCAGAGCAATTTAAAAAGACCATTGACAGTGCTTCACTCAGCTCACCTAGTGGGCATTATATGCCAATGCAATTGGCTATGAACGAAGTGGGGCCGTTAGACACTTCTACCATCTCAGATATCATTAGTGCCGCAGAAGCTTTGGGTCAAAAATGGGTCATTATTCCTTGGATGAGCGATGCATGGAGAAACACCGAAGGTTACGAGCATTTGGCCAATTATCTAAAAGCCCTAAGCTTAGCTTGTCAAAAGCGCAGCATGATCGCTGCTTGGCATAATCATGAATTTGAATTCCAGCCACTCGAAGACGGGACGGTTCCTTACGACTATCTTATTGAGAATTTAAAGGACGAAGGTGTGGTGTTCGAAATGGACGTTCACTGGGTGGCTTTTGCCGGAGAAGATCCTGTTAAATGGTTTGAGAAATACCCTGGTATGTTCCCATTGTGGCACGTAAAAGATTTCGCTGCAGACACTTTAACTCAGGTTCCAGTAGGTCAAGGAGTAATTGATTGGGAACGTGTTTTCGCCAATGCTGAACTAAGCGGTATGCAACACTATTATATAGAGCAAGATGTTTGTAGTGCAGACCGTGCGTTAGATTGCTTGAAAGAGAGCATTGACTGGGCAGCAGAACAAGCCTACATGGAATAAGCAAAGAACTATACCCAAATACAACCTACTTATGTACGGAGAATTAAAGGACCACTTGCAAAGAGAATTGGCCGATATAGAAACAGCTGGTCTGTTCAAAAGAGAGCGCATCATTACCACCCCTCAGGATGCGGTGATTAAAACCACTGAAGGAGCCGAGGTCTTAAACTTTTGTGCCAATAATTACCTTGGACTTAGTTCACATCCACGAGTGCTTGAAGCCGCGCACAAAACGCTCGACACACACGGTTTTGGAATGAGCTCAGTGCGCTTTATTTGTGGCACTCAGGACATCCATAAGGAGCTCGAAGCAAAGATTGCAGAATTCCTTCACACAGAGGACACTATTCTGTATGCTGCTGCTTTTGATGCAAACGGCGGTGTATTTGAGCCCCTCTTAACTGCTGAGGATGCCATTATTTCGGACAGCTTGAACCACGCCTCAATTATCGACGGGGTTCGCTTGTGTAAGGCAGCGCGTTATCGCTACGCCAACAATGATATGGCGGATCTTGAAAAGCAACTTCAAGCTGCTGACGGTGCCCGATTCAAAATCATCGTCACCGACGGTGTCTTTTCGATGGACGGCTACGTGGCACAATTGGACAAAATTTGTGACCTCGCCGATAAGTATGGTGCTTTGGTAATGGTGGACGAATGTCATGCCACTGGATTCATAGGCAAAACTGGTCGTGGAACCGTAGAGCTTAAAAACGTTTTGGGTCGCGTGGATATCATCACTGGAACCCTAGGTAAGGCTTTAGGCGGTGCGATGGGCGGCTTCACCACTGGCCGCAAAGAAATCATTGAGATGCTGCGTCAAAAATCGAGACCGTACTTATTCTCAAATTCTTTGGCCCCTACAATCGTAGGTGCATCTATTGAGGTCTTTAACCTTTTGAGCGAAAGCACAGAGCTCCGTGATAAACTTGAGTGGAATATCAACTACTTCAAAGAAGGAGTAAAAGCAGCAGGTTTTGATTACAAAGATGGGGAGAGCGCCATCGTACCTATTATGCTGTACGATGCTGCCCTAAGCCAAGAATTTGCAGATCGATTGCTCGAACACGGCATTTATGTCATTGGATTCTTTTATCCTGTGGTTCCAAAAGAACAAGCACGCATCCGTGTACAGTTAAGTGCCGGACACGACAAAGCCCATTTGGACCGCGCTATTGCTGCGTTTACCAAGGTGGGTAAAGAGCTTGGCGTACTTGAAAACTAATTTTAACACCTTTTTTAGCGTCTTACACTGTAGTGAGGTAAACACTCTAAGCAGGGAGGCGTTACTTTTACAGCTTCAATAAAGAGCTTTACAGCATGCTGATCCAAATCGCACAGTTCCTACTGGGACTTTCTCTTCTTATCGTTATCCACGAATTCGGGCACTTTTTACCGGCCAAATACTTTGGAGTTAAAGTCTCGAAATTCTACCTCTTCTTCGATTACAAATTCTCGCTGCTGAAAAAGCAGATTGGCGAGACAGAATGGGGCATTGGCTGGATTCCTTTGGGGGGCTATGTAAAGATTGAAGGCATGGTAGACGAAAGCATGGACACCGAAAACCTCAGCGAAGAGCCTGAAGAATGGGAGTTCCGTGCTAAACCTGCTTGGCAGCGCATCATTGTATTGACCGGTGGAGTTTTTATGAACTTCCTGACTGCGTATTTCATCTATGTATTCCTTTTAATGGGTTATGGCAAGGATTATTTACCAAACGACGCTCTGGTCAATGGGATTTGGACCAATGAAATAGGTCTAGAAATGGGGCTAGAAAACGGCGATAAGATTTTAAGAATTGGCGATTATACTCCTGAAAGCTACAGTGAAACTGCATTGGAAATCTTATTAAGCCAAGGTGAAGATTTAGTGGTTGACAGGGACGGTAGAGAGGTTCGCATCCCAATCGCTGTGGAGTTCATCGAGGAAATGATTAAGGAGAAGAAGTTTCCAGGACTAATCAAACCTAGAATGCCATATGTCGTGGGTTCCTTTGCTGAAAATAGTTTTGGCGAATCCATAGGACTACAAGTGGGAGATAGTATTGTAGGCTTGAATGGCCAAGAGATGTTGTTTTTCGACCAATACAAATCTCTCTTACCGGATTACGCAGGGGAAGAAGTAGATCTTGCATACTTCCGCGACGGGAAGTCGGATACTTTGACATTTACGCTGCCTGAATCGGGTCGTTTGGACGTCTACAATACCACTGCGGTATTCAAATACTACGAGATTAAGAATAAGAAGTACAGTTTCGCTTCAGCCCTTAGCGGTGCTGGTGACGAGGTTGCTGCCAAACTGGACGGTTACATTCGTCAATTTAAACTCATCTTCAACCCGAAAACCGAAGCATATAAGGAAGTGGGCGGTTTCTTGACCATTTTACAGCAATACGAAAAAGCCTGGGATTGGAGACACTTCTGGGAGTTTACTGCCTTTTTAAGCATCATGCTTGGATTCTTGAACATCTTGCCAATACCTGCACTTGATGGCGGGCATGTGGTTTTTACAGTGATCGAAATGATTACTGGCAAGAAGCCATCGATCAAGGTACTTGAGATAGCTCAGATGATTGGATTCTTCTTGCTACTTGCACTACTCATTTTCGCCAACGGAAACGATGTAATGCGTGCATTATTTGGATAGATGAACAGAAGCAAGGAAATATACGAGCATCTTGGAAGGGTCAAGGATCCTGAGATACCCGTATTGAGCTTGCACGACATGGGTATCCTTCGTAGCGTTGATGTCCTCGATGAGAACGATGGACGTTTTAAAGATGCCATGGGAACGTTTCTAAGCGCTCACCCAGATGCCCCGGAAGAGAACACGCGTTTCATCTATAATATCATCATTAGTCCCACCTATGTAGGATGTCCAGCTATGGATCGGATGGAACAGGATATTCGCGAGGCTATGTACGTCATGCAGCTCCCCTTCGTAGTAGAACAACAGCTCCAACCTTCATGGACCACAGATTGGATTTCTGAGGCAGGGCGCAAGAAAATGGAGGACTATGGCATTGCACCACCTGTTCAGGAAAGTGCCGATAAACGCGTGCTGTTTGCGGAGGCTCCAAAAGTGAATTGTCCCAAATGTAAAAGCGGAGATACGCGCATGTTGAGTAGACATGGAAGTACCGCATGTAAGAGCCAATATGCTTGCAATTCTTGCTTGGAGCCCTTTGAATACTTCAAGTGTCTTTAAGTTCGGGCGAAAGGCCGTAAATTAGAGCACCCAAATACATCACAGAAATGCCCAAAAGCCCGACCATTCCATGGTTCAAAGCCTACAAGCTCATGGCCACCGCCAAGAGTATGGCTGAATTGTACGAGCGCGAAAAGGACACTACCTCTAAATATGTACACGCCACCAGCCGCGGCCACGAAGCTGCACAGTTGGCTTTGGCACTGCAGCTAGAGCCAAAGGACTACGTTGCGCCGTACTACCGAGACGATAGTATTCTGTTGGGTATTGGGATGACCCCAAAAGATTTAATGCTTCAGCTTCTGGCGAAAATTGACGACCCTTTTTCAGGAGGTCGTACCTATTACAGCCACCCTTCGCTGAAGGACAATGATAAGCCAAAAATCCCTCACCAGAGCTCGGCAACTGGAATGCAAGCCATTCCAACTGCTGGCGTTGCTATGGGTATACAATACCGAGAAAATCAAGGTCTGGTTTCTGAAGAAAAAAAAGGTGCAATTGCTGTGTGCAGCATTGGCGATAGTGCGATGACAGAGGGCGAGATTTCCGAAGCGCTCCATATGGCGGCCTTAAAGCAGTTTCCGCTACTCATGTTTGTTCAAGACAACGGTTGGGACATCAGCGCGAACCGCGAAGAGGTGCACCACAGCAATGCAGTGGAATATGCCAAGGGATTTACAGGCATAGAAACAAGAGACCTCAACGGTTCAAGTTTCAAGGAGTGCTATGAAGCGCTTGAAGAAGTCATTGAAATCATGCGCACTGAACGCAGACCATTCTTAGTTCGTTGTGATGTACCGCTACTTAATCACCACACCTCCGGCGTTCGTAAGGAATGGTACAGAGACGATCTTGAAGAAGCAGCAACACGCGATCCATATCCGGTGCTTCGTCAGGAATGTATAGAAGCGGGCATTAGCGAAAAAGAATTGGACCAATGGGAAAAGGAAGCACAGGCCTTTGTGGAAGCACAATACAAGGATGCCTTGAGCATGCCAGACCCACAACCCGAGGATCTGTTTAACCACCAGTTTGCCCCTACTCCAATCACCGAGGAAAAAGGCGAACGCGCACCAAAAAACGCAGAGCCTACTGTGATGGTGGATGCGGCACTCTTTGCCATTAAAGAGCTAATGGCTGAGCATCCAGAAGCCCTCCTCTACGGCCAAGATGTTGGCGGCAGATTAGGCGGTGTATTCCGTGAGGCAGCCACATTGGCCCAAACTTTTGGCGACGAGCGCGTCTTCAATACCCCTATTCAAGAGGCCTTTATCATAGGATCAACCGTGGGGATGGCAGCCGCCGGACTAAAACCGTTTGTAGAGGTTCAGTTTGCCGATTACCTGTGGCCTGGGATGAACCAATTGTTCACTGAGGTCAGCCGCAGCTATTACCTCAGCAATGGAAAATGGCCAACGAGCACGGTCATTCGCGTGCCTATTGGCGCATACGGCTCAGGTGGACCGTTCCACTCTTCTTCTATCGAAAGTGTGGTGACCAATATTCGTGGTATAAAGATCGCTTACCCTTCTACCGGGGCCGATTTAAAAGGTCTCATGAAAAGTGCCTATTACGATCCAAACCCTGTAGTCATCTTTGAACACAAAGGGCTGTATTGGAGCAAAATTCCAGGCACTGAGGGTGCTAAAACCCCTGAACCCAGTGCTGATTATGTTATTCCGTTCGGAAAGGGACGAATGGCGCTTGAAGCCGCTCAGGAAAAGGTGGATAATGGTGTAGCTGCCGTTGTTATTACTTACGGAATGGGCGTGTATTGGGCACAGAAAGCTGCTGAAGAGTTTAACGGCAAAGTCAGTATTGTTGATTTGAGAACCTTGGCCCCTTGGGATCGAGACCTAGTCATGACACAAAGCCGCAAGCACGGCCGCGTTCTAGTGCTCACCGAGGAAAGCGCAACCCCTTCTTTTGCAGGGGCCCTGCAAGGTGCTGTACAGTCGGATTGTTTTGAAAGTTTGGATGCACCGGTGATGCTCTTGGGCAGTGAAGGTGTACCTGCAATCCCACTCAACAGCACCCTGGAACACGCCATGCTTCCGAATGCGGAAAAAGTGGCTGCGAAGCTCAGAGAATTGCTCGAATATTAGCCGCGGGTTATCCGGCAAAAAATCGGTATTTTAGTCGCTCAAAATTCAAGCAAATGAGCACAGCATTTCTAGGGATCATGGGTCCCAACCAAATGATTTTGATTCTTGTAGTCGTATTGCTTTTGTTTGGTGGTCGTAAGATCCCTGAGCTAATGCGTGGACTAGGTCGTGGCGTGAAGGAATTCAAGGACGGCGTAGCAGACGACGAAAACACAGAAGATTCTAAGGAATAAGCCCGAAATCATTCGATTATGAGCAGCACTGCACAAGCGGTTGAGACTTTTTTGTCCAAAATTGAGCAAACCAAAGATCTAAACATCTTCTTGGAAGTATGGGCCGACGAGGCGCGTGAAAAAGCGCAGCAAGTCGACGAAAAGATCGCTCAAGGAACTGCGGGAAAGTTGGCCGGTATGGTCATCGCGCTGAAGGACAACATCTGTTACCGCGGTCACAAAGTGAGCGCTGCCTCGAAGATTTTAGAAGGCTTTGAAAGCCAATTCTCTGCCACAGCGGTAGAACGTCTTCTGGCAGAAGACGCTGTTTTAATTGGGCGCACCAACTGTGACGAATTCGCCATGGGATCGGCCAATGAAAACTCTGCTTTTGGCGCAGTGAAGAATCCCGTTGACCCAACAAAGGTTCCAGGTGGATCTTCGGGCGGATCCGCAGCCGCAGTTGCCGCAGGATTGTGCCACGTTGCTCTTGGTTCGGACACCGGTGGTTCTATTCGCCAGCCAGCAGCATTCACTGGAACGGTAGGTTTTAAGCCGTCATACGGCAGAATAAGCCGTCATGGTCTCATCGCTTATGCCTCAAGCTTTGACCAGATTGGTCCATTTGCTGCCAACGTAGCAGATGCCGCTAAGGTTATGGAAGTGATGGCCGGTGCGGATGATTTCGACGCTACAGCCATGCAACAACCCATGGCTCCTGCATCAAAAGAAGCTCCAAAGAAAGTAGCTTACCTGAAAACCGCTGTAGACCACCCAAAGGTGGATGCAAGTATCAAGAATGCCTTCCAAGCGCAGCTTGAATTGCTCGAAAATGCGGGCTGTATTGTAGAGCCTGTGGAATTTGACTTACTGGATGCGCTCGTTCCTGTTTACTATATCCTGACTACAGCTGAAGCAAGCTCTAACCTCGCCCGGTTCGACGGTGTTCACGCAGGATTCCGTGCGGAAGATGTAAGCGATTTAGAGAGCGTCTACAAGAAAAGCCGAAGTGCCGGTTTCGGTAAAGAGGTTCAACGAAGAATTATGCTCGGTACGTTCGTATTGAGTGCAGGATATTACGACGCGTACTTTGGCAAGGCGCAAGCAGTTCGCCGTATGGTGAAGGAATGGACAGATAAAACATTGAGTGAATACGATGTATTGCTTTGTCCTACGACACCGTCTACAGCCTTTGAACTGGGCCGCGAGATAAGCGATCCAACAGTGAACTACCTTGAAGATATATTCACTGTTCAAGCCAATATTGCCGGTACTCCGGCCGTTAGTATTCCTATCGGTGTGGATCCAAAAGGGCTCCCTATCGGGCTTCAAGTGATGGGTGCAAACGGTTCAGATATGGACACGTTGGCCATCGCAGCATGGATTCAAAAACAATAAAAATGCGCACATTCTCCTTAGTCGTTGCCAGCCTGCTGGCCTTCTCTGCCTTTGGTCAAGAAACGGCAGAAGATTCCACTGCAGTGGTAGCCGATTCCATCCTAGCTCCCACCACAGATTTAGATTCAGCAGCCTTACATGCACTTGACGAGCGACTAGCGAGATTGGACAGTGAACACCTCATGTTTGCCTTCCACAGCCTACCTGAGGTAGATACCATTAGCCCTTTGCCGTTATCGGATAGTGTTTTCGAATACTACATGGCAGAATTGGACGCGCGAACGCCTTTTGAAATGGCGTACAATCCTGTTGTCAAGCGCTACCTGGAACGTTACCTCAAATACGGGACTGCACGCTTATCGCGAATGATGGCCCACGGGCAATACTACTTCCCAATGTTTGAAGAGCACCTCGACAAGTACGACATGCCCCTCGAAATCAAATACCTCGCAGTGGTAGAAAGTGCACTCAACCCCAAGGCACGCTCGTATGTTGGGGCGACCGGGTTGTGGCAATTCATGTACGGAACTGGAAAACTGTATGACCTCAAGGTCAACAGCTATGTCGACGATCGCAACGACCCACTAAAAAGTACCGAGGCTGCTTGTCAGTACATGCTCAAGATGTACGATGTCTTTGAAGATTGGAACCTCGTACTTGCAGCTTACAATTCAGGGCCGGGTAATGTCCGCAAGGCCATTCGCCGCAGTGGTGGTAAAACTTCCTACTGGGAAATTCGCCCCTTCCTTCCTCGAGAGACTTCTGCCTACGTCCCGCTCTTTATAGCCGCCGCCTATGCTATGGAATACGGCCATCTCTACGGCATAGGTCCCGCAGATATTCCAGTGTATTACATGGAGACCGACACAGTGCGCATTACCCAGCAAGTACATTTTAAGCAGATTCAAGATGAATTGGGGGTAGATGAAGCTTTGATGGAATTCTTAAATCCGCAGTACAAGTATAAAATTGTACCTGTAGTAAAGGGCCAGGATTACTTTTTGAGCTTGCCTAAAGACGCCGCTAATCACTTCCGTATAGGCCAAGATTCTATCTACAAGATTGCCGAAGGTTACTTCGAATCGCGCGCGAGCAGCATGCCGGATTTCACCCAAATGAACGAGCGTACGGTTCACCGCGTGAAGAGTGGCGAAACCTTGGGACACATCGCTGGAAAATACGGCGTTAGAGTCAGCGAAATTAAACGCTGGAACGGCCTGAAAAGCGATATGATTCGTGTGGGTCAGCGCATTGTGGTTTACCCAAGACGACTCTAGATTCGGATCGGACCTTTTGGCTTACTTTTTGACTACTTTAGAGCAAATACTTCTGCTATGACTCGTAAACTCTTCTCACTTCTAACGCTCGCTTTAGTCGTTTCAATGACCTCGTGTTCCTCGTCAGAAGAAGGTAGTGGTCCTAAGAAAGACACACGCATCTTGCCTCCTTCGAGCGGTACACACAGTGAACTGTTGTTGGTGATGCCGGACGAGTTATGGGAAGGTCCTGCTGGAGAAGCATTCCGTGAAATTTACCTCGCGGATCAAGAGGGTCTACCGCAATCTGAAGCCTACTTTGATGCTTCACGCGTTGAGCCAAAAGACGTCAACAAGATCTTGCAGAAGACCAAGAGCATCATGTGGGTGGAAAAGAGCGACACCTCCTTCGTGAAAATGCAGAAGGACCTGTGGGCACGTCCGCAGCGCATTGTTCGCATCACTGCACCAACAGAGAAGGCTATCACTAAAGAAATAAAGGGCAGCGCCAAGCACGTGATCGATGCGTTTCAGCAGCACGATATGTCTGTGATCCAAAGCAGATTGCGTAAGAGCGCCTATGCTTACACGCACGAGAACCTAAAGAAAATTGGCATTAAAAGCATGCTACTTCACAAAGGATTCGATCCTACCCTGGACAAGGAAGAGTTGAAAATTTTTGCAACGAAAACTATAAAGACCATCCAGTACGTCATTGTGAGCGAGCGCCCGATGACCGAGGGCATGGTGAGCGTCGATGATATTATCGCCCACCGCGACAGTATTGGTAAGAACTACTTTGAGGGCACTCACGAGGGCTCTTACATGGAAACTGAGCTAATGATCCCACCGACTATTGAAACTACCGAAATCAGTGGGATGTTCGCGCTTGAAACACGCGGATTGTGGCGCATGGAAGGCGATTTCATGGGCGGACCGTTCCTTTCCTACACCATCTACGATGAAAAGAACGACCGCATCCTAACGGTGGAAAGTTTGCTTTATGGGCCTACCGCGAAAAAGCGTAATGTGGTCCTAGAAATGGAAGCGATGATGCGTTCCATCAAGCTGTAAAACTGCCGTTAAAATCGGTTGACCAAAAGCGAATAGTGCAGTACCTTGGGGGTAAACCCAAGAAGCATGATACTCACCAGCATTGCGGATGGTGTAATGACCATCACCTTTGACCGACCGGATAAATTCAATTCCTTCAATCGCGAATTAGCCTTAGGCGTTCAAACAGCGCTAAAAGAGGCAGCTGATGATGCTGCCGTTCGTTGCGTGGTCATTACCGGCAACGGGAAAGCATTCTGTGCGGGACAAGACCTCTCTGAGGCTATTGACCCAAACGGTCCAGAGCTCAGCACCATCGTAAGTGAGCATTACAACCCCATCATTGTGGCCATTCGCAAGCTACCGAAACCCGTGATTGCCGCTGTCAATGGCGTAGCAGCGGGAGCAGGAGCGAACATCGCGCTGGCGTGTGATATCGTTGTGGCCCACGAAAAGGCCAGCTTCATTCAGGCCTTTAGTAAAATTGGTCTCATACCGGATAGCGGAGGTACCTTCACCTTACCTCGATTGGTAGGGTTCCAGCGTGCTAGTGCATTAATGATGACTGGCGATAAAGTTCCTGCCAACCAAGCGTTACACATGGGCATGATCTACCAAGTCTTTACCGAAGAGGAGTACGAAGGACAGGTACGTAGCTTAGCATTGAAAATGGCACAGATGCCTACCAAAGGGTTAGCACTCACCAAGTCCGCCCTGAATAAAGCCTACGGGAACGACTTGCAACAGCAACTTGACCTCGAGGAGGCACTGCAGGTTCGTGCGAGCAAAACACATGATTTTAATGAAGGCGTACAGGCATTCTTAGAGAAGCGTGCACCTGAATTTAAAGGAGAATAAGATGAAAGTAGCCGTATTAGGAGCTGGTGCCATGGGCACTGGGATTGGACAGATTGCCGCACAGAACGGCTGTGAAGTTGTGTACTATGACAGCTTTCCAGGAGCCACTGACCGCAGCAAAACCTCTATCGAAAAGATCTTTGGCCGATTGGTGGAGAAAGGACGCATGAACGAGGAACAGCGCACGGCAACCTTGGGTAGAATGAGCTGGTCGCAGGAGCTTAGCGCCGTAGCTGGCGCCGATCTCATCGTAGAAGCGGTGATCGAAAACCTAGAAGTAAAAAAGGACTTGTTTGCGCAGGTGGAGCCGCTAATTTCAGAAAGCGCCTGGCTGTGTACGAACACCTCAAGCCTTAGCATAGCCGCCCTTTCTAGCGGACTCAAGCACCCGGAGCGCTTTGGAGGACTCCACTTTTTCAACCCAGCACCGTTGATGCCCCTGGTAGAGATTGTTCCCGGTGTCAAGACTGGTGAAGAATTCAGTGAATCGATGCTGGAGTTAATGACGAATTGGGGCAAGGTTCCCGTATTGGCGAAAGACACCCCAGGATTCATCGTGAATAAAGTGGCGCGACCGTTCTACAGCGAGGCCATCAAGCTCTACGAAGAAGGCGTAGCGAGCGTCGCAGAAATCGATGCAGCTGTGAAAAGCATTGGCTTTAGAATGGGGCCTTTCGAACTCACGGATTTGATCGGCCACGATGTGAATTATACCGTGACAGAAACCGTTTGGGGCCAATTCTTCTATGACCCGCGCTTCCGTCCTTCTATTACCCAAAAACGCTTGAAAGAAGCTGGATTGCTGGGCCGCAAAACCGGCCGCGGTTTTTACAATTATGCTTCTGGCATGGATGCTGCCGTAGTAGCTCAAGAAGCCGCCGAGATTGATCCGCTATTGATTGAAAAGATTGTTGAGCGCATTCTTTGCCTCATTATAAATGAAGCCTTAGATGCTGTATGGCAAGGCATTGCAGATCCAGACAATGTAGACTTGGCCATGACCAAGGGGGTGAACTACCCAAAGGGACCCATCCAATGGGGAAGAGAATTGGGTTGGGATCAAGTCCTTAATGTACTAGATCGCTGCCATAAGCATTACGGCGACGACCGCTACCGTCCGTGTCCACTGCTTCGTCATTTGAACGAAGGCAATGCAGAACTAGGCGAAGGACAGCTTACTGATAATTTTATGGTCTAATAGCATGACCAAACCTAGCGACGAACTACTCAAGCGCGCCTATGCGCAGGATGCTTCCATCTACCAGGAAACACCACAGGACGTTGCTTTTCCTGCCTCCGCAGATGAGGTGGTCGAACTGGTCAGATCCGGTAAGCCGCTAATCCCTCGCGCCGCAGGAACCTCCCTCGCGGGCCAAGTCGTGGGCGATGGCACCGTACTAGATACCGGAAGGCACATGAACGCTATTCTCCACATCAACGTGGAAGAGCAATGGGCAGAGGTGCAACCCGGCGTTGTCCGCGACGAACTCAATTATCATCTTAAAGAACACGGACTGTTTTTCGGCCCCAATACCTCCACCTCCAACCGTTGTATGATGGGCGGCATGGTGGGTAATAACAGCTCAGGCTCGACCTCTATTTCTTACGGAACCACCCGGGAAAAATTGCTCGGTCTTGAACTCGTCACCGCGGACGGGGCGCTGCGCGCCATAGGCGAAATTCAGTCCGACGGCGTGCGTGAAATTCCTACGGCAGTGGAAGATTGGTTAGTGCAATGGCAAGATGCCTGGAGGTCGCAAAACCTCGAAGCGCATTTCCCAGATGCGAGCATTCACCGAAGAAATACGGGGTACGCGATTGATTTAATTGGTAACGATGGCGATGCACTCTTAAGCGTGATGTGCGGTTCAGAAGGTACGCTGGGCATTACCACCAAGATTCGTGTGGCCTTAGATCCCCTACCTCCTGGTCATGTGGCCGTAGCTGCCTTGCACTACCACAGTATGGACGAAGCCATGGGCGCCACGCCTAAGCTTATGTCCCATAAGCCCTACCAGCTCGAGCTCATGGACCACATCATCTTAGAATGTACGCGAGAGAGCAAAGAATATGCAAGCTATCGGGATTTCGTACAAGGCGATCCAGCTGCCGTTTTGTTGGTGGAAGTTCGCGGTGAGAGCGAGGCAGAACTCGCTGAAAATTTAGCTGCTCTGCAATGTGAGACGAGCTATGCTAGAGCCGAACTCTTCGGCGAGGACAGCGACAAAGTTTGGAAGCTCCGTGCCGCTGGGCTGGGATTGCTATCCAATGTACCGGGCGATGCAAAGCCTGTGGCGTGTATTGAAGATACCGCTGTGCGCATCGAGGTTCTACAAGACTATATCCGCGAGTTTGATACCTTGATGCAGGGCTTTGGCCAGGAAAGTGTCTACTACGCCCATGCCGGTGCCGGAGAATTGCACCTACGACCTATTCTGAATTTGAAGACCTCTGAAGGGGTCCGATTGCTGTACGAAATTAGTAAGGCTAGTGCAGAGCTGATCAAGAAATACGGTGGCTCCTTATCTGGGGAACACGGCGATGGTCGCGCACGTGCCGCATTTATTAAAGACTTTTACGGACCTGAGGTCTACCCTTGGATGGAAAGCTTCAAGAAAGCTTGGGATCCTGAGAACAGGTTGAATCCGGGCAAGATCGTGGGTGCCAAACCCATGAACGAAGATTTGCGCTATGAAGTAAATCGAGAGGAGCCCGTGTTAGATACCCAGTTTCCCTTCAGCGAAGAGGGCGGATTCTTACGTGCCGTAGAGAAATGCAACGGATCGGGAGATTGCCGACGTCTGCCTTTCACCGGTACCTTAATGTGCCCTTCATACATGGCCTCACGGGACGAATGGGACAGTACTCGCGGACGGGCGAATGTGCTGCGCAGCTTACTGACCGAGCAAAGTATAGAAGGGTTTAAAGCGCCGGAATTGGCCGAAGCGATGCAGCATTGTGTCGGCTGTAAAGGCTGTACCAAGGAATGTCCTTCAGGGGTCGATATGGCCGCCATGAAGTCTGAATACTTGTATCAAAACCGGGCTAAACGCACTATGGCCGATAAGGCCTTTGCCAACTTCCACAAGAGTTTGAGCTATCAGGGATGGTGGCGTTTAATCAACCCTGTTCTCAAATCAGGACTGATCAAGCGGTTGATGGGTATTCATCCTGAGCGTTCTGTTCCGGGACTTGCGAATCCTGCCTATATGAAGGCATATGAAAAAGGCTATTCAGTAGAAAGCGCCGCAGGCCACGAGCGCGCCGTGATTTTGTGGGTGGATGAATTTACCCAGGCGAACGATCCAATGTTGGTGGGTAAAGCGTGTGATGTACTGGGCGCGCTCGGGTACATTCCGGCAGTCGTTTGTAGCCCAAGTGGACGTGCAGCGCTCAGTGGTGGTTTTTTGCCAGAATCGAAGATTTTGGCCCAAAAAACACTAAAAAAGCTCCAAAATGCGGCAAAAAAGCTCAAAAATGTACCGATTTTGGGTTTAGAGGCAAGTGCTGTTTTGAGCGCAATAGACGAATACGGAAGGTTATTGCCGGAAGAAAAAGAGTGGATCTCTAGCCAACGTATCTCAACCTTCGATAAGTTTTTAGCGGACGAATTGCCAAAATTGGATCGGGCTAGTGATGCTTTTGAGCAGTACGAAGAAGAGATATTGTTGCACGTGCATTGCCACCAAAAGAGCTTGGAAAGCGCTGGGGATACCGCCTATGTTCTTCAGGTATTATTGGGTGCCAAAGTGGACCGAGTGAAAAGCAGTTGCTGCGGAATGGCGGGGTCGTACGGGATGAAGAAAGAGAATTATGCGATGAGTAGGAAGATGGCAGAATTGGTCCTGCTTCCAAAAATTGAATCTTTTGAAGGGGAGGTCATTGTAGCTACCGGAACCTCATGTCGACATCAGATTGCAGATTTTAGTGAACGAAAAGCAGAACACCTCGCTGATACTTTATGGGCGCAGTTAAAAAAATCGTAGAACGCTATTCAGCAGATTTGACCTGCTCGAATTGGACCCCGACATCTTGAATGCCGTATAACACGGTATCGCGCATGCCTTGAGTGATTTTTAAAGTGTAGCGCTCGTCGTCACGAAAACGAACTGCTCCTTGTCCAATCGGGATTTCTAACGTCTTGAGATTGCTCATCCCCGAGCCGTTCCAGACCCCTAGTGGGTCGGCCAATGCCACGTTGACCGTATCCGTATATTCTACCCCCTGGGTGCTTTCAATGCTTCTAAACAGGAAGAGGTTGTTGTACTGATACTCCGTCGAATGGCGGATGTACATGCTCATAAAGACCGGATCTTCCGATTGCTCGGGCTCCCAGACTACCGTTACTACAGAATCCATGTGCCACCTACTGTCCTCAAAGGTGTGCAGTTCGTCTAGCACCACATTCTTTCCACATGAGGCCAATAGAACTGCGGCCAAAAGAGGTAGGATCTTCTTCATTACTTCTTTGGAGCCTTGTCGCCTTGATTTTTGTTCCTGTTGCGGTTGCGGTTTCTGTTGCCGTTGTTGCCACGATTACGGCGCTTGTTTTTCGGCTGATCAAAGCGTGTAATGCTGTCTTCCGCATTTCCACCCACAAAGTCGGCTACTTCCAAACCTGTGACCTTTTCAACCTTCACTTCTTCGAAACGGAAATCGCCCAAATCTTCTGGGAACTCACCGTTCTCATTGGCTTCGAGGATTTCATTGACTTGGTCCAACTTTAGCGGCACCCAGTCGTTCGGGTTGCTGTCGGTTGCGTACCACAACATCTCCTTAAAGATGTCCATCTTCTGGAAAAACGCTTCACCGCCTTTGAGCTTGAGCTTCTTGTTCGGCGATGGGAAGCGCTTAACCGCCTCCACGTAGCTGTCGAGCTCGTAGTTCAGACAACACTTCAGCTTACCACACTGACCGGCTAATTTCTGAGGGTTCAGACTGAGCTGCTGGTAGCGCGCTGCTGCCGTGTTCACACTGCGGAAATCTGAAAGCCAGGTGGAACAACACAGTTCACGACCGCAAGAGCCAATCCCGCCTAAACGCTGCGCTTCTTGGCGCGCACCTATCTGTTTCATCTCAATGCGAATGCCGAAGAGTTGTGCGAGCTCACGAATCAATTGACGGAAATCTACACGTTCGTCTGCCGTGTAATAGAAGATGGCCTTGGTGCCGTCGCCTTGGTATTCTACATCGGAAATTTTCATTTGGAGTCCCAATCGAAGCGCTATCTCGCGGCTGCGCATCATGGTATCCTTCTCCAATGCACGGGCTTCTGCCCATTTTTCTAGATCCTTCTCTGAAGCATGACGGTACACCTTCATGTGGTGCTCCTGCTTCTCAGGCTTGAATTTTTTCTTACTCATTTGGAGCTTTACAAGCTCTCCAACGATGGAAACGTTGCCTAAATCATGTCCGGAGTGGGCCTCAACAGCCACTGCATCTCCGACCTGGAGTGTTAATTCGTTCGCGTTGTGGTAAAATTCCTTGCGACCGTTTTTAAATCTGACCTCAACCCAATCAAATGGTTTTTCGGTTGAGGGAAGTTCCATATTTGAAAGCCAATCAAAGACTGGCAGTTTATTGCATCCTCCAGTTCCACACGAGCCGTTGCTTTTACAGCCTTTAGGAACGCCGCCACCGCTACTACAATTACTGCATGCCATGGTCGTTATTATTTTGCATCATAAACGTACAATTCCATACGTTTATTCCTCTACTAAGGTCGTAAATTGAAGGCATGTACAAACAACTCCAGTTATTTTTTATCATTCCGATAACAATCCTCAGTATTTGCCTACCCTCGGCCTGCTTATATGCTCAGGATCAGGACAAAATAGCAGGCGCCGAGCCCTTTGAATTCTGGGTAGATCACCTGCCGTACAACACCTTTAAATACACCGCGTCACTGGACGACTACGTTTTCGCTGCTTCCTCGAATAATGTATTGGTGGTCAATTCCAATTCGGACGAAACCTCACGCCATTCACGCATCAATGGATTGACCGGATCTAATATCACGGCGCTAAAGGCCGACGAAGCCTCCGGCACCGTATGGATTGGCTACGCCAACGGGCGCTTGGACATTTGGACCTCACTAGGCATCTCCTCTATCTCAGCGATTGAAGAAACCCCATCGTACACTGGACTCAAGCGCATTAACGACATCTCGTTCTACAACGGTATGGCTTATATCGCGACCGACTTCGGCCTTGTAGAATTCGATATCGCCACCCGCCTCGCCGGTCGCACCCTGCTGTTGGGAGCGAACTTCTCCCCCATCGCTATTGAATCGTTCGATATCAACCCTTCAGGTGTGGCGGTGGCCTACTCCCCGGCAGTCAATACTGAGTTTTTGGTAGGCGATTTGAACGAAACACTACCGTCCTGGAGCACAACCGATTACCGTTTAGGATTTGACCAATTCAATCCTCAGCACATCACCTACTTCCCTTCGGAACAGCGCTTCATCTATGCCGTAGACGACCTAACCTCCGGGACCTACTTGATGGCCTTAACTGAAAATTCATCGGGACAATGGACCGCTGAAGACTACAGCACGCCTTTCCAATCGGGCGTAGGTGGTCAAAGCATCCAAGACATTTCAACGACGGCCAATTGGCTCATTATAACGAGAGAATTCAATGTGTTGGCGCGTGAATCCACAGCGAAAAACACCTTTGGTGATTCCCTAAATATCTCAAGCGCCCTTTTCGCGCAAGGTGTATTACGCCCCATCGCGGCCGTACATCACGAAGCCGACAGATCTATTTACATCGGCAACTTTAAAACCGGGCTCATCCGCGTACGCGACGGAAGTAGGGTGAAAAGGTTCTTGCCGCCTTCGCCCTACAGCGACCGTTCGTATAAGGTGATTAGCTACGGGGAGGGCAGAAACTTCACTTACTCGAACTCCTTAGAACCGGGCGGTCCCGAGAGCTTTGGCGGCGTGATCCTCGCCCCAGGGGCACTCACTGACCTCTGGACCAAGACCTTCGTCGCCGATGGAGCCAGTTTGTATTCGGGACAAGATTGGACCAATTTTAGCTTTGAAAAACTCTACAGCGCCACAGACATTGTGGACGCTGCATTCAAGATATCGGGCACTGGGGCTAGCGAGCTGTACCTAAGCTCATGGGGCAAGGGACTTATTAAGCTCGAAGGCATCAGCGATCCTTCGTTTGCCGATACGGTGGCCTTCTATGGCACCACCAATAGCGGTGGTGTATTAAAAGGCGTTGGCGGTAATGCAAGCGACCTTCGTACTGGGGGCATCACCTTCGACGAAAACGGAACCCTTTGGGGCGTCCAGTCCTTGGTGAGCACTCCTCTTTACAGCATTGACGAAGAGGGCAACTTTAGTGCCTATTCGCTGAGTCCTGGGGCCGATGCCGTAGCCCTAAAAGACGTGGTCGCCAAGGACGGTATGGTCTTTATCCAGAGCAGAACCAACGGCCTGTACGGCTATTCGGAAAACGGAGGTGTCGGCATTAAGCGTCAGGTGAGCTCAGGGGTTGGGAACGGGAACCTTCCTTCGGATAAGGTGCTGAGTATGGCCTTTGATAACGACGGCGAACTTTGGATAGGTACCGATGAAGGATTGGTGGTTTTGTATAGCCCAGAAAATGTATTTGACGGTACGGGTAGCAGGGATGCACGGCCTATTCTATTTGAAGAAGAAGGCGTCGTTCAGAAATTGCTTGGAGAAAATCCGGTGAGCGCTATCCACGTGGACGGCGGCAATCAAAAGTGGCTCGGTACTCGAGGTGCAGGCCTCTTCTTGGTCAGCCCAGACGGGTTGCAGACCATTCATCAGTTCACGGCAGAAAACAGCCCGCTACTCAGCAACAATATTTTAAGCTTAGCTACAGACCCTACTACCGGTGAAGTGTTGATTGCCACAGATGCTGGATTGATCGGTTTTAGAGGAGATGCCACCCCAGGCTACAGAGGTTTTACACCAGAATTACACATCTACCCCAACCCGGTTCGCCCCGGCTACGAAGGGCCTATTTTCATCCAAGGAAACAACGAAGATGCAAGAATTAAGGTGACGGACGTTAGCGGTGCCTTGGTTTATGATATGCAGGCTGCCGGTGGGCAGGCCCAGTGGGATGGAACAAAATTGGACGGTCATCCGGTGGCATCCGGTGTGTATATCATCTACGCCACGGACGATCTAGGAGAAGTGACGGCACAAGGAAAAGTTCTTATCGTACGTTAATAGTGCGGCGGACAAAAGGCTATTTTTGAACTATGGCAAAGCAACAAGAAGAAGGCGCAAAGCGGAAGTACACCAAACAAGTAGTTTGGTCATTGGTCATTTTAACCGGTCCTGTTTGGGGGTTGGCGCTGGCCTTGTACTTGACCTCTTTGGGTGCCTTTGGAAAATTGCCGTCTATCGAACAGATTGCGAACCCCGATACCAAATTGGCCACTGAAATCATCACCGAAGACGGTGAAGTTTTGGGGACCTTTTTCCGTGAAAACAGAACTGCGGCAACCTACGATGAAATCTCTCCCAACCTGATCAACGCCTTGGTTGCCACGGAAGATGAGCGCTTCTTTGAGCACAGTGGGATTGATGCCAGAGCTTTGGCCCGTGCACTTTCAGGACTGGGCCGAAAAGGCGGTGGATCCACGCTGACCCAACAGCTCGCAAAAATGCAGTTCAACGACCCTGCACGAAATATTGTGGAGCGTATTGGTCAGAAATTGGGCGAATGGATCATTGCTGCACAGCTCGAAAGAATGTACACCAAGGAGGAGATTATCGCCTTGTACTTGAACGAATTTGACTTCCTCTACCAAGCAGTCGGGATCAACTCAGCGGCCCGAGTATACTTCAATAAAAAACCCATTGACCTGCAGTTAGAGGAAGCTGCGGTATTGGTGGCTATGGCAAAGAATCCTTCGCTGTACAACCCACGTCGATACCCTGAGCGCGCAAAGCAACGCCGTGACCAAGTCTTTGTGCAGATGGTAAAAAATGGCCTACTTACCGAGGAAGCCAAGGACAGTTTGAAGGAGCTGCCCATACAGCTAGAGTTTCGTCCTCAAAGCCACACTGCGGGTCTTGCCCCATACTTCCGTGAGTACTTACGCGGCTATATGAAGGGGTGGATTAAGGACTACGAGAAACGAACAGGAAATGAATTGGACCTGTATACTGGTGGACTTAAAATTTATACAACGATTAATTCCGAGATGCAGCGAAATGCAGAAGAATCTGTGCAAGAGCACATGGGCAATCTGCAGCGGATCTTCGATATCATCAAAGAAGACCGTAAATACGGACCCTTCTACTTCGATGATGATCCTGCAGGCAATGTCCGAAAGATTGTGGATCAAGCGATGCGCCGCACCCAGCGTTACCGCGGTATGAAAAAACGCGGTGCATCAATGGACAGCATTCAGCAGGTGTTCAATACGCCTATCCCGATGACTGTATTTAGTTGGAACGGAGATATCGACACCACAATGAGTCCGCGAGACAGCATCATGTACTACAAAGGATTGTACCAGGTGGGTATGATGTCTATGGAGCCGCAAACCGGATATGTAAAAGCATGGGTCGGCGGAAACGACTACCAATATTTTAAATACGACCACGTCAAACAGGGTAAGCGACAAGTAGGGTCCACCTTCAAGCCGTTTGTCTACGCATCGGCCATCATTGAGAAGAACTACAGCCCTTGTATGGAGGTGCCGAACGCGAAGATTTGTATCGAAAAAGGGGAATACGGATTGTTGGAAGATTGGTGTCCGTCCAATTCTGACGACGAGTACGGCGGAACCAAATCCCTAAAGCATGCTTTGGCCAATTCGATGAATACCGTGACCACCTTCTTGATGAAACAGATTGGTCCGAGACCTGTCATTCAACTTGCACGCAAAATGGGCATCACCGGGGACATTCCTGAGGTGCCGTCCATCGCACTAGGAACGGTGGATCTCAGTGTTTTCGAAATGGTCGGTTCGTACACCACCTTCGCCAATAAGGGCCGCTACGTTTCGCCAATCATGATCACGCGCATTGAGGATAAGAACGGTGTGGTACTTGAAGAGTTTACTCCGGAAACACGCCAGGTGATGGGTGAAAAAGACGCCTACGCCATCCTTAAACTCCTCATGGGTGTTACAGAGGATGGAACCGGTCAAAGACTTCGTCACAACTACGGCGAGAAGTTCTACCGCAACAATGCAGTGACTGGATATCCGTATGAATTCACCAACGAAATTGCTGGAAAAACCGGGACCACACAGAACAACTCAGATGCGTGGTTTATGGGCGTGGTTCCCAATCTTATCACCGGTGTATGGACAGGCTGTGAAGACCGTGCGGCACATTTCGGCGGGGGTTGGGGAACCTACTACGGTCAAGGCGCCACATCTGCACTGCCTATCTGGGGAGTATACATGAAGAAAAACTATGCGAACCCAGAGTTAGGTATTAGCATGGATCCATTTGAGCGCCCTCAAGGAAAATTGGACATCGACGTGGACTGTAACACAGCAAACACAGATCTAGAAACAGGAGTTAACTACGACGAGGAATTTTAACCTTATCGTTGACCTACAAGAAGAGGAACTCTGAGTTCTTCAGGAATTAATTCCAACGGCACCGGTTCGACAACATAACTCATACCACTGCCCTGATTTGCCAGTTGCAAGCGCTTATACCTAACGCTGTTATTGCGTATAGATGTCTGTACGCCTTTATAAGTGCCATAGATCACAGACCATACTGTTCCGTACACTGCCACAACAGCACCTACGGCAATCCAAGTAAACCCTGCCCAAGGATCTGAAGAGCTGTTTGCTACTGAAGCTCCAATACCAAAACAGGTTAAACCGGTAATCCACGAAATGGCCGTTCCTTTTCCGGCTACGTTAAGTCCCGCCTGAACGGGTGTAGGACCTGTAGGTAGTTCCTGAATCAAGGGTTCTTCTACGACCGACTTCGGACCTAGGTAGAGGTAGCTCATGTTACCAAGGCTATCTGCTACGGCTGCATAATAGAAGGTACCGTAGGTCGGTATAACGAGGTAGTTGTTATCTGGATTTAGTTCGAATTCTGCCAATTTCCCTTCGTCGGTAATCATGCTCACCACTTCTTGCCCCGGCTCGAGAATACCGGTAAGGTCGTACACGGTGGGTGACATAATGCTCGTTGGAGCATTTGCGAAAAGGCCTAGAGGAAGGAGTAGCAGAAGAAGAAGCTTTTTCATGAGATGACGTTTAGCACTATTAAGGTAAAAAAAGCCCCGACCAAATGGTCGGGGCTTTCGTATTATTTCTTTAGAACATCTCCATTTCCATGCCGCCACCGCCGCGACTGCCGCGGTCCATCTGTCGACGTCTGCGCTGTACCTCACCGAAGTTGTAGGTCAAGCCTACTTCAACGACACGGTTCATCCAACGGAATTGGCCCTCCGAGTAGAAGCCAGGTCCTCTTGTTTCATAGTTCCAGCCCATGGTGTTGAAGATGTCCCGACAGTTCACACTGAGGTTTAGGCGGTCGTCCATGAAGCCTTGCTTGAAGCCCCCGCCAATAAAGTAGAAAGGTTTCCCAAAACCTTGTGCCATGACTCGACGGCTTCGGTAATTCCCCATGATTTGCAAGCTTGCATCTTTCCAAAGCGGCGTACTCACCATGGTGTTCAGCCCGTAGCCTCCCCCTTGGTTGACCCAACCTTGTCCTTTGATATCTCCGGATACTTGGCTGTAGAAATAGTTTCCTCCCAAGGTGAAGAATCCGCCTTTCTTGCCCAATCGGCCGCGGAAATTCATGTCTAGACCTATATCTTCACCGCTGTTCAAGTTTTGGAATGTGGTCAAATTCACCCCGTTGCTGTCCACTTCTGAGTACCAGGTAATCAGGTTATTGCGATCGCGGTAATACACGTTGGCAGTCATGGTAGTTCCCTTCTTCAAGATGTGCGTATACCCCAACTCGTAAGAGCCGGTGAACGCTGGCAACAAGTATGGATTTCCTGAACGCAAGTTGAACGGATCGCTGTAGTCAATGAACGGGTTAAGCTGTCGTCCACCAGGACGCTGTACCCGGCGTGAATAGCTCAAGTTCAATTCTCGACCACGAGCAATCTCGTAGGTAATAAATGCACTCGGATATACCTGGAAATAATTGTTGTAGAAGGTACTGTCTTGGGTAATCTGCGTTGCCGTTATGTTCGCTTGCTCAGCACGAAGCCCCAGCTGGAAGCCCCACGGTCCCTTTTTGAAGCCGTAGTTGGTATATACGGCAAGAATGTCTTCACCGTATAGGAATTCATTCTCGCTGCTGGCCAAATAGGTTTCTGTACCGTTGTAGATGTCGATGTTGGTTCGATTAAAGCCGTCCAAATCTTCGCGGCTAATAATTTTCGCGCCCGCCTCGAGCTTCTTATCGTCGTCCCACTTCTTCGTGTAGTCTAAGATGCCGTTGAACTCCCACTGATCGCCGAAGCTGTTCGTGCGGTACTTATCCGATGGAAGCTTGATGGCATTCAACAACGTGTCTTGCGTAAACTCAAGAACATCATTTCTGCTACCGTCTGTGTACGATAAACGTGCGTTCAACTCTTCCCCTTTTCTCGGTTTGTAGTCGTAAATCACATCGAAGCTGTTGTTCCAACGCTCTCCTTGACGGTCACTGAACTGGACGAGGGTATAGTCCAAAGAGGGTGTGGTCCAATCTGTATTGTTGTCACTCACACGCGGACGCAAGCCCTGATTTAAGGTTCCCTGTACAGTGAATACGTGTTTGGTGCCCGGCGACCAATCGAAGCCTGCCTTAATGTTGTTACCGTTGCGACCACCGTAGCCGTCTACTTCTTGAAAAAAGCTCAAAGTATCTTCTCCCAAGAAGTTGTCTCTACGCGCCCACGAGGTACGAGGATATCTGCCCGAGCTGTGGCCTGCATTAAAGAAAAAGTTGATGTCGTCTACTTTGTAGTTGATATTGATCCCGGCACGCAAACGGTCAGCGCCACTGTAAGAACTATTTACCGAACCGTTAAGGCCTTGTAGGGCCGATTTTTTTAAGACAATATTGATCATCCCGGCGGTACCGTCTGGGTCGTATTTCGCCGATGGATTCGTCATCACTTCGATTTTATCTACACTATTCGCTGGTAAGCTTTGTAATAGGGCGCTTAGATCTTCTCCTGTAAATCTGGATGGGCGGCCGTCGATCATGATGCGCACTGCTGAAGAACCACGTAGGGTAATATTTCCATCAAGGTCAAGCTCTACGGCAGGGATATTTTCAAGGATGTCCGTGGCGGATCCCGTCTTGGAAAGAATGAGTTTTGATGGGTCGTATACTTTACGGTCAATTTCATTGGTCATGAACTGGCGCTCGGCTTCCACTACGACTTCTTCAAGTTCCACTCCGGAGCTTTGAAGGCCAATCTTGCCCAAGTCGTTTTCAGTGCCGTCACGTCCCAAACGTACCTCTTGCGTTTTGGTTTTATAGCCTACGTAGGCAAATTCAAGGACATTGGGACCTAAGGTGATTTGCTCCACCTTAAACCGGCCTTTCTCATCGGTCATACCGCCAGTTACGATATTCGCGTCCATTTTATGGGTAATCTTTACCGCGGCGTAGGGCAACGGGTCGTCAGATTCTGCGTCCACAAGAGTTCCGGCAATCACGCCGATTTTAGGTAGTTTGGTTGGGTCGAAACCACCACGCCCACCGGGCTGCTGCGCCAAGAGACCAAGGCTCATAAACAGTCCGAAGACCAGTAGGGTAATTCTTTTCATCTGTACTAAGAGAGGTATTTGGGTACTAGGTTTAACTCTCATACGCACTTTTTGTGCGAATAAGCCACGAATTTAAACCAACTCTACCCTCCTTGCGCTTAAGGATGTGTGAAAATTGGAACGAGTTAGTAACTGAGCGTTCGCTTTACTTTCAGCCTAGAGAGTACCACCTGCAGCAAGAAGAAGTGTACCGCAGCGAATACTTGGAAGAACACCACGTGCATGTACGGGAATGATTCGCTCTGAATGATCAGTGGATTATCGACTATTGGCGGCTCCATCAAATACATGTAGTTCCCACCAGTAATGAGGTTGACTACCAAAGCCAGTAAGGCAAGCAATTGTATACGACCAAAGGTTCTCAGCCAAGCCCCCTTTTGAAGCGGCTTTTTGTGAACAAATATGATGTAGAAACCGATCGCTATAATCGAAGCGTGGTTGAAGTAATAATCAAAAACATAAATAGGTTGTAGCCCGTGGGTAAATTCAGGAGTAATAAAACTCTGAAGTCCTCCCGCTATTCCCATGAAGGTGACCATCTCACCCATCCAACGTTTTCTACTCAATAGATAACCAACAGCCAACAGGCGAGAAAAGCCGCACATATGACACAACAAACTGGTTCCCCAAGAAGCTTCGCCGCGAATCATGCTCAATCCGGTCATGGCAACGTAAGAGGCTACTAATAAGTAAGCCCATCCCTTTTCGAAATTAGAACGAACGCGAATGCTCGCGTTATTGCCGATAAAAATGGGAAAGAAAATCATGAACAGAACTACCCCCCAGCCAATGAAATATAGGGGATGGTCTGAAGTAATTGCAACGTGCAGGTCCATGTGTAAGCGAGTGTTAGTGTGTTAAACTTTAGCTGCTTAGGTCATTGTTTTGGCTTATGGTTTCGCACTAAAATAAAAAAAGGCGGCCAAAAATTGGCCACCTCTTCTGTGTTTCAATAAGATGCGGGTACTAGTTGTTCCCTAAAATCAACGGCAAACCCTCGTCGCCACCACCGACTACGATTACTTTTGAATTCGGACTTTCCGCCAAACGTAAGGTTGCTTCGATCCCTTTGTCTCTCAAAACCTTATCCGTCAAAGACTGGCTCAAGATGCGGTTTGCTGCTGCTTTACCTTCCGCCTCAATGCGTTGACGCTCGGCTTCTTTTTCAGCACGTGTCAAACGGAATTCGTACTCGAGTGAACTCTGCTCTTCTTGCAGCTTGCGCTCGATGGCTTGCTTCAATTTTTCTGGCAAACCTACATCGCGAATCAAAACAGCATCAAGGGCAATATTTTTCTCAGAAATACGTGCAGCAGCTAGATCAAAAATCTCGGTTTGAATACTATCGCGCTTCGAACTGTAAAGCTCTTCGGGTAGGTATTTACCAATGACCTCACGGGTAGCAGAACGAATCTCTGGGATAACGATGCGCTCGTGGTAATTCTCACCAACGTTATTGTGCAGCACACCAATCTTTTCTTGGATTGGGCGGTAGCGGTACGACAACTCGGTACGAATGGTCAGACCGTTGGCACTTAACACCTCCATCACAGAGCGGTCCTCTTGGATACGTGTAGAGTAGATGAACATTTTATTCCAAGGTGCGATGACTTTCAAGCCTTGGCCGTACACCTTGTCCTCGTTCAAACCGGTAAACAGATCGTACTGAACACCCGCCTCACCAGCATCAATCTTTACGAAGAGACGCGAGGAAAAAACAAGGATGAAAAGGAAGGCTCCAAAGGCAGGAATCAACCATTTTGGGAATTGTGCATTCATGGGTATTTTTTCTATTAGTTATACTGTGAAAGTAGCAATTATCTGTCCAATACTACCAAAATGTCAATTTGACTGATTTTTGCACTTTTTTGGCCAATTTCAAGCGTTTTTGTCCATTTTCGTTCCATTTTGACCTTTTTTGGCGCTTTTTAGCTAAAAATCTCTCCGAGTACTTCAAGGCTTTTAAAGCTCCCAAAGCCGTCTAAATGAATATTCATGAATCGGAGCAATCCTTCGAGTAAATCGCCACGCCCTTGTTTGGGGATTTGAAGCGGAGAACTGAAGTCCCATTTGATAGCCGCCAGTAGATAGGCTGTGGTGTGTTCATCAAGGTAAGCATGAAGCAATGAGGGATGGTCAAGAAAGAGTCCGTCCTGCAAATCAAAATAGCCGCCACTCTGTTTCTTTTGAATGTCTGGAGAGAACCCTAAGTACAAGGTCAGCTTCGCCCAAATGCTTAAGTGAAAGGCAGGCGGGACTGTCTCCAAGGTATCGAGTGCCAAGCACGATGAGCGCACGAAATCGAACTTCTCTCGGTTCTCAGTTTCCTCGCGCAGCACCTTTCCAAAGAGCTCTGCTAAAAACAGGGCAAGCGCATTGCGCACCGGATCGTAAGGGATGGCCGTATAGGTCAAATCCATCTTTGCCTCTTTGATACGTTCGAGCTTTCCGTCTCCTTTATGGGTGTGCACAATGTCGAGCAAGGTCAGCGGCAAAAGCATGGAGGGTCGTACTGCCGACTTCTTTGAAGACACCGAATTAATGAGCACGGAAATGAGCCCAAACTGGTCGGTGTAGAGACGTACAATACGCGAAGTATCCCCGTATTTAAGGGCACTTAAAACAATTGCTTTGCTCGAATGGTATTGGGCCATGAGGCTAAGGTAGCTAAAAGACCAAGACCCGCTCTGCGAGCGGGTCTTGGATATAGGTCTTAATCTTTCTTTGGCTACTCTTGAGCGGCTTCCTCTGTTTCAGCAGCGGCGCTCTCGAGGCTCTTGATCTTCAAGTTGCGGTACCAGACGTTATCACCGTGGTCTTGCAGGGCGATACCTCCTTTTGCATAGGTTCCGTAACCGGCCCACTCGTGGAACTTTGATGCCGCTACATCGGCGCGCCACTGGTCGTCGAACAATTGACGGTCCACAGTCACTACGCCATTTAGGATCTGGGTGAGGTGACCGTCTTGAACGATAATTTCAAATTCATTCCACTCGCCAGCGAGTTTTGCTGCACCTTCTGGAGCCGCATTGATATCGTACAAATCTCCAGCGCGGTGTTTGTGGATGGCTGCATCTGGGTGGCCTTCGGTAGAATCGGTACCATTATCTAATACCTGCATCTCTAAACCGGTCATCCAGCAGTACGGGTATTGCTCGGTGTCTTCGTGAATGAGGTAAATGATACCTGAATTTCCACGCTCAGCGATTTTCCATTCGCCTTTGAAATGGAAGTTTTCAAACTCGCGGATGGAACCGTCGAAATCTTGGTAGACGATATCGCCACCGCCATTGGTCTGCCAGTCTTCTTTGTTACTTGCATCGAGGTGGAGCGCTTCGTCTTGAATAACCCAGGCCTTGCCGATCACGGTATCGCCGTACTTGCGGAAGTTTCCGGTACACTGCCCGTCGAACATCAGCTCCCAGCCGTCGATGATTTCGGCTTCGGTGATGGTGTTGTGTTTCTGTTCTACTACTATTTCAGCAGTTTCCGCTGGCGCCTCAGTTGGGGCATTGCAAGCTGCCGCAAGCAATGCGGCAGCACTTAGGATGGCATATTTCATGAATGTATATAATTGAGTATTTCGTGATTTTCTAATATTTCTTGTTCAGGAGTGCGCAGCACAGAAGTAAAAATGCCTTCGGCGAGCTGGTGCGAGGTAATGCTAAATTTGGGACCCAAATGTTTGAGTAGCGGGTATAAACTGCGCGACAATTTGTAGCCAAAATTGGGCTCTTCACGCTTTTCTACAGGGTAGATGTAGCCTGGGCGTAGGGTATAAAAGGTGCCGGCGTACATGGTGCTGAGCAGGTTTTCTGCAGCACCCTTGTCCTCAGCAAACATCATGCGGGATTTCTCACTGCGGTCTGCACCTTGTCCACTGAGGAGGGTGAAGGATCCCTTTGGATTTGCCTCCAGATGTTTTCGGGCCAATTCCACCGGATAATCTACTGTAATCTCTCTGAACAGCTCGCGTTTCACAGCACCCGTGTACACGCCTAGGCAAAATAAGATGTGGTCGACAGTGCCCATCTCCACCAGCAGATCAACAGGGAATTGTGTGAAAATGGGACTGAGGTATTCCACCATCTTTTCGTGCTCAAAATCTACTGAACTGCGTCCATAAACAATGACTTTAGAGATTTGGTCAGAGGCCAGTGCAAGCTTTAGTACGTGGCTGCCCACCATCCCGGTGGCACCTGTGATGAGAACCGTTTTACTCAAGGCCTAATGCTTTGCGGTTAGCTGCGGTATCTACGCCTGTAGCTGCGAAGTCGTCGAAGGCGCGCGAGGCGACCGGTATGATCCAGTTGGCGATGCGTTCTGCGCCCTCGCGCGCACCGGCAGCCGAATCTTTGAGGCAACACTCCCACTCCAAAACAGCCCACCCGTCGTAGTCGTACTGGGCAAGCTTGGCGAAGATGGCTGGGAAATCGATCTGGCCATCGCCTACGGAACGGAATCGGCCCGCACGCTCTACCCAAGGGAGGTAACCGCCATAAGCACCGGTTCTTGCATCCGGGTTAAATTCTGCATCCTTCACGTGGAAGGCTTTTATGCGCTCTTGGTACAAATCAATGTAGCCGAGGTAGTCCATGCCTTGCAATACAAGGTGGGAAGGGTCGTACAACATGTTGGCACGCTTGTGACCGCCTACTTCGTCCAAAAAACGTTCGAAAGTGGCACCGTCGTGGAGGTCTTCTCCAGGGTGGATCTCGTAGGCGAGGTCTACCCCGCAATCTTCAAAATGGTTGAGGATAGGCATCCAACGCTGGCCCAATTCTTTGAAGGCTTCTTCCACCAATCCCGCCGGGCGTTGCGGCCACGGGTAGAAATAAGGCCAGGCAAGTGCGCCTGAGAATGTTGGGTGGGCAGTAAGTCCAAGACGCTGCGAGGCAGTACCTGCAAGCTTTACTTGGTTCACAGCCCATTCAGTACGCGCTTTTGAGTTGCTGTGGACCTCTGCCGGCGCGAAGGCATCAAACTGCGCATCGAATGCCGGGTGTACAGCGACCAGCTGGCCCTGAAGGTGGGTGCTTAATTCCGTGATGGCAATGCCGTGCTCGGCAGCCACACCTTTAAGTTCATCGGCAGCATCCTTACTATCCGCAACCTTCTCAAGGTCGATAAATCGAGCGTCCCAGGAGGGGATTTGAATGCCTTTGTACCCCAAATCGGCCGCCCATTTACAAATGGATTCCCAAGAGTTGAATGGGGCGACATCTTCAGCGAATTGCGCCACAAAAATGGCAGGTCCTTTCAGCGTTTTCATAGTGCTGTGTATTTTTCGTTTCCTGCATTGTTTTCCACGATCGCTTCGATGAATTTCATCCCACGAACACCGTCCTCAATGCCCGGGTAGTCTAAATGAGGGTTTTGCGCTTGTCCGGCTCCTTGAGCACGAACATGGGCTGCAAAGTTCTTGTACAGATTTGCGAAGGCCTCCAAATAACCTTCTGGGTGACCCGGTGGAATGCGGTGGTTGGCCAAACTAAATTCTGAGGTGCCAGGGCCTCCAGTGCGCAACACTTGTACCGGCGCATCCAACGGCATCATCGTCAATGTATTGTTGTCTTTCTGCTCCCAGCATAGGCCGCCTTTCTCTCCGAAGACGCGAAC
>Ga0255753_1000048_pt1 | contig 132122 bp, 125 predicted proteins | sample 041ome_10_FD_179953 | JGI IMG/M metagenome (GOLD analysis project Ga0255753, IMG submission 179953) | Coastal salt marsh microbial communities from the Groves Creek Marsh, Skidaway Island, Georgia - 041412US metaG (version 2) | ecosystem: Environmental > Aquatic > Marine > Intertidal zone >...
TTCTTTGATAAGACTTGTGTGCAAATAGTGTGCAAGTGAGGAAATAAAAAAGGGACTACATTGCTGCAATCCCTTGTTGTAATTGTGACCTCGGCAGGATTCAAACCTGCAACCTCTTGAGCCGTAATCAAGTGCACTATTCAGTTATGCTACGAGGCCTTTAAATTGGATGCAAATATAGGTAAATTCTACTTTTTCCAAAGGGAAATTGATTTGCTTTTTCTGTAAGAAAAAGCAATAACTTCTTAAACTTCGATGTAACTTGCGTACACAAGGTAATGGATTATATAGCAATAGCGATTGGATTGATTTTATTGATAAAGGGGGGGGATTGGCTTTTGGAATCCGCTGTTGCTCTTTCTTTACGACTGAACATTCCTAAAATTGTCATAGGGATGACAGTGGTTTCTTTTGCTACTTCTGCACCAGAATTGATTGTGAGTGTTAATGCTGCCTTGAATGGATTTCCTAATTTGGCTTTAGGAAATGTAGTGGGTTCTAATGTTGCTAATTTGGCATTAGTATTGGGTGTAGTATTAATAATTACCCCAATTACCGTACCTAAGGCTTTTTATAAGTTGGACTGGCCCATGTTGTTTAGTTCAAGTCTGTTGTTTTATCTTTTAATATTACAGGACGGTGTTCTTAGTCAATGGGAGGGAGGCTTGTTGTTGGCTTTACTCTTTTTATTTTTATTTTTTCTTTTTCTTTTTCAAAAAAATGAAATGTTAGAAGAAGAGATTGTTTCAACAACCTCTTTTTCAGCTGTACGAACGGTTACTGTTTTATTAATAGGAGGTTTTTGTTTGTGGTTGGGGTCTGAGGTGTTAATTAAAGGAGCTGTTGGTCTTGCCACTTCTATGGGTGTTTCCGAGCGTGTGATTAGTATTTCTGTTGTGTCTTTGGGAACCAGTATACCTGAATTATCCGCTTCTATTATCGCAATCCTCAATAAGGAGAAAGGCATATCTTTAGGTAATCTAATCGGTTCAAATATTTTTAATATTCTAGCTGTAATGGGAATTGCATCATTGATTACTCCTATAGGGTCTATAGATCCTAAATTGATAAATGAAGATTTTATTTGGATGCTAGGTGTTACAGCACTACTACTGCCATTAGTTTTACTTCCTAAAGGGATGGAATTAGGAAGACGTTCAGGAATCTTGTTGTTGCTTATTTATCTCCTTTTTATTTTCAAAATGTTCTTATAAAAAAAACACCCCAGAATAATCTGAGGTGTTTCTGATAGGAAAAATGTAAAGTTTAAATCTTAGCAGACTTTACAGTTTTTATAATGCGGGAGGCTATTTTATAAGGGTCTCCATTTGAGGCAGGTCTTCTGTCTTCCAACCATCCTTTCCATCCTTTTTCAACAGTGAGTATTGGAATGCGAATAGAAGCACCACGATCGGATACTCCAAAACTGAACTCGTTAATGGATTGTGTTTCATGTTTCCCTGTCAAACGTTGTTCGTTATGAGCTCCATAAACTTCAATGTGTTCTTTAACGACGGGACGAAATGCTTCACAGATTTTCTCATAAGTTTCTTTAGAACCACAAGTTCTCAAAACTTCATTAGAGAAGTTAGCGTGCATACCAGATCCATTCCAATCGGTATCACCTAGTGGTTTGGGATGCCAGTCGATAGAAAGCCCATACTTTTCACCGAGGCGCTCCAATAGATATCTAGATACCCACATTTCATCTCCAGCTTGTTTAGCACCTTTAGCGAAACACTGATATTCCCATTGACCAGAGGCAACTTCTGCATTGATTCCTTCAACATTGATTCCGGCTTCCAAACACTGATCAAGGTGTTCTTCAATCATTTCACGGCCAAAGGCATTTTTTGCTCCTACAGAGCAGTAAAACTGACCTTGAGGGGTTTGATCTCTCGGAAAACCTAAAGGTAAATTAGTCTCAGGATCCCATAAAAAATATTCTTGTTCAAAACCAAACCAAAAATCGTCATCGTCATCATCTATCGTAGCTCTCCCATTTGATTCGTGAGGTGTTCCATCAGCATTTAAAACCTCTGTCATTACCAACCAGCCGTTTTTACGATCTGGATCTTCGTATAGAGCTACAGGTTTTAATAAACAATCAGAGGAATTGCCTTCTGCCTGTCTTGTCGAAGAACCGTCAAAGGACCACATAGGGCAATCGTCTAATGTTCCTTTGAAATCAGTTACAATTTTAGTTTTACTTCTTAAGTTGGCAGTGGGTTTATATCCATCAAGCCAAATGTACTCTAGTTTCGCTTTACTCATTTTAAAAATATTTTCGTCAAAAATAAGGTATTTGGTCTACCCCCATATAAAATGATGCGTTAAAGAAATTAACAATATTTAATTTTTATTAACCCCCTACTTTTTTGGGGTTAAAATTTAATTTTTATCATTTTATTGAATAATGAGCTAAGAATCTTCAAAAGATGTATCTTTGAAAGCACCAAAAAACTCCTATTTTTTTATGAAAACGCTCCGAAAAACAATATTGAGTTCCTTAGCAACAAGCAGTACAACTCAATTTGAATTGCAAAACGACTCTCAAGAATTTGCACAGCACGTTTTAAATCGTTCAAAACTTCAAAAATACCTGAGCGAAAAAGCATTTGAGCAAATGGAGCAATGTGTTGAAAAGCAAATTCCAATTTCAGCATCCTTGGCAGATCAAATTGCTGCAGCAATGAAAGTATGGGCTGTTTCCAAGGGTGCGACACATTACACTCATTGGTTTCAGGCCTTGACCGGTTCTACAGCAGAAAAGCACGAGTCCTTCTACAAAATAACAGCGGATGGGTCACAATTGGAACAGTTCGAAGGAGCTCAACTGGTCCAGCAAATACCGGACTTTAAAAACCTATCTACCAACGGAATACGTAACACATTTGAAGCAAGAGGATATTCTACTTGGGACCCTTCTTCACCCGCATTTCTTTACGGATCAACTTTGTGTATTCCAACAACTTTTGTTTCATATGAAGGTATTTCATTAGATTATAAAACCCCTCTTTTAAAATCACTACAAAAACTCAATCAAGCGGCTACAGAGGTGTGTCGTTACTTTGATAAAAATGTAAGCAGAGTCAATGTGACCTTGGGTTGGGAGCAGGAGTTTTTTCTAATAGACCGTTCCTTGGCTCAAACACGCCCTGACTTGTTGCTCACTGGAAGGACTCTTTTCGGGCATGCCCCTTCTAAAGGCCAACAGTTTAGCGATCATTACTTTGGGTCAATACCTTCCAGAATAAGTTTATTTCTAAACGATATAGAAAAGGAATGCAGGCTCTTAGGGGTCCCTATCAAAACAAGACATAATGAAGTGGCGCCGAGCCAGTACGAAATTGCCTCTGTTTTTGAAGAGGCCAATTTAGCTATTGATCACAATTCTTTGTTGATGGATGTTCTGGATAAAGTGGCTTACAAACATCATTTTATGGTACTTCTACATGAAAAGCCTTTTCAACATTTAAATGGTTCAGGAAAACACAGCAATTGGTCTTTGATAACTAACACGGGTCTAAATCTATTTAGCCCAAGTAAGACGCCTATGGGCAATTTACAATTCTTGTCCTTTTTTGTGTCTACGATAAGAGCAGTTTTAAAACATGAGGCGTTGCTAAGAGCTTCGTCTGTTTCGGGGAGTAATGATTTGCGTTTGGGACTTGAGGAAGCTCCAGAAAATATGCTATCAATTTTTATTGGGAAACATCTAACTCAAGTGTTAGAAGATCTTGAGAAGGTGTCTAAAGGAAAACTCTCTCCCCAAGAAAAAACAGATTTAAAACTCAATGTCATTGGCAAAATTCCAGAAATTCTTTTGGATAATACGGATAGTGACAGAACATCTCCCTTTGCTTTTACGGGTAATAAGTTCGAGTTTCGCTCTGTAGGTTCAAAGGCTAATTGTGCGGAATCAACTACCGTTTTTAGTGCTATAGTAACAGAGCAATTAGTTGAATTCAAAACGAGAGTAGATGATTTGATAGAGGGTAAGGACATGAAAAAAGACGATGCAATCTTTAATGTTCTAAGAGAAATAATACTTGAGATCAAAGATTTCTTGACAGAAGATTCTTCTAAAATAAAAAAGAAAGCTTCCTCTAAAGGGGTAAAAACTACTCCAGAAGCAATTAAAGCCTACACCACAATAAACTCTATTCAACTGTTTGAGAAACTTGAAATTTTTAGTTCAAAAGAGTTAGATACACGTAACCGGGTAGCATATCAGGCCTATGTTTCTGAAACTCAAATTGAGTCTAGAACATTGGGAGACATGGCTTTAAATCACATTGTACCAACAGCAATTCAATACCAGAATACCCTTTTAGAAAATCTTAAAGGCTTACAGGATGTTTATGGAACCGCATTTAAAACTAAAGCAAAAGAGCAGCTGATCCTGTTAGATAAAACTCAAAACTACATTGATCAAATCAGTAGTGAAGTATTGCAAATGAAAGAGGAACGAAAAAAAGCGAACCAAGTAAACGATATAGAAAAGAAAGCGGTTGCCTATGCTTCAAAAGTTGCACCCTATTTATCCTCTATTCGTCACCATTGTGATGAATTAGAGCTTATTGTGGATGATGCGCTTTGGCCTTTGGCAAAGTATAGGGAATTGTTGTTTATCCGTTAATAATTCAAACGGATCTTTTAAAAAACTCATTACAAAAACCGTATTTTTACACAAAGTAGTTCCATGTCCGATCGTTATAAACAACGGGGTGTCTCTGCCCAAAAAGAAGACGTTCATAATGCCATAAAAAAAATAGACAAAGGCTTGTACCCCAAAGCTTTTTGCAAAATTATTCCCGATTATATTACCTCTAGTGAAGAGCATGCCCTTGTTATGCATGCAGATGGTGCTGGAACAAAATCGGCTTTGGCATATATGTATTGGAAGGAAACTGGCGATGTGTCTGTCTGGAAAGGGATTGCTCAGGATGCACTTATCATGAATATTGATGATCTATTGTGTGTAGGTGTAACTCAAAACATCTTGCTGTCTTCAACTATTGGAAGAAATAAAAATCATATTCCAGGAGAAGTTATTGCCGCTATAATTGAAGGTACTGAAGAGTTGATTGAGGAGATGAGACAGTGGGGAGTTACAATTTTCAGTACCGGAGGAGAAACGGCAGATGTAGGGGATTTGGTTAGAACAATTATTGTGGATTCTACTGTTACTGCTCGTATTCCTAGAACAGACGTGATCGATAATGCAAACATAAAAGTAGGAGATGTCATTGTAGGCTTATCTTCTTCAGGTCAAGCAACGTATGAGAAAGAATATAACGGTGGTATGGGAAGTAATGGACTAACCTCAGCACGACACGATGTCTTTTCAAAAGAACTAGCGGTGAAATATCCAGAGAGTTTTGATCCGAATATACCAAGTGAATTATGTTATTCCGGGACACGAACCCTTACAGAAGTTTTAGACGGAGTCCCCCTTGATGTAGGAAAATTGGTGTTGTCTCCTACTAGAACGTATGCCCCTATCATTCAAAAAGTGTTTGAACAAGTGGGAAGAAAACAAATTCATGGCATGGTGCATTGTAGTGGGGGCGCACAAACCAAAATACTTCATTTTATTGAAAACTTACACATTATAAAAGATGCCCTTTTTGAAGTCCCCCCTCTTTTTGAGTTGATTCAAAAAGAATCAGGAACCTCAACAAGAGAAATGTATCAGGTATTTAATATGGGACACCGAATGGAGCTTTATGTAGATCCTGCGGTAGCAAATCAAATAATAGAGGTGTCTTCCTCCTTTAATGTTGAAGCAAAGATTATTGGAAGGGTAGAGGGTTCCGTAGAAAAAAAGCTAACACTTCAAACACCTGAAGAAACATTTGTCTATCCTTGAAGAGAATTCAAAAAAGCCCTTTAAGACTCTTTTGGTTTTTTGGTCTTTAATCAGATCCCTAGAAAATGAAATTATTTATTGAGGCTCCAAACATCGAAAAACAAGCTGTTTTCAACAAGAAACACAATCATAATACTTTTACAATTCGTAAATTTGTAGTTCTATGTTAGAAAAATTACAAATAGTACAACAACGTTTTGATGAGGTGTCTGACCTTATCATACAACCCGATGTAATTGCTGATCAAAAAAGATACATTCAGCTGAACAGAGAGTACAAAGACTTGTCTCTCATGATGGAAAAGATCAGAACATATAGGACGGTGCTTTCAAATCTAGAAGAGGCTGAACTTTTACTCAAAGAGGAAACGGATGAGGAAATGATCGCTATGGCAAAAATGGAAATGGAAAGTGCAAAAGAACAACTTCCAAGTCTTGAGGAAGAGATTAAATTCCTTCTCATCCCAAAGGACCCCGAGGACGCTAAAAATGTAGTTGTTGAAATACGTGCTGGAACCGGAGGAGATGAGGCTAGTATTTTTGCAGGGGACTTGTATCGTATGTATACAAAATTTTGTCAATCCAAAAATTGGAATATAAGCTTTGTCGATGCTAGTGAAGGAACAGCCGGTGGTTTTAAGGAGGTGATTTTTGAAGTGTCTGGTGAAGAAGTATATGGTACTTTGAAATACGAGTCTGGAGTTCATAGAGTCCAACGTGTACCTCAAACCGAAACACAAGGGAGAGTGCATACTTCAGCAGCTACTGTAATGGTTTTACCTGAGGCAGAAGAATTTGATGTCGAAATTGACATGAATGAAGTACGGATCGATTACTTCTGTTCTTCTGGTCCTGGAGGACAGTCAGTAAATACAACCTATTCTGCAGTGCGTTTAACTCACGAGCCTACAGGTATCGTAGCACAATGCCAGGATCAAAAATCCCAACATAAAAATAAAGACAAAGCACTTAAAGTGTTGCGATCAAGACTTTATGAGCTTGAGCTTTCAAAAAAACTCGCTTCCGATGCAGAAAAGAGAAGTTCATTAGTCTCTTCAGGTGATCGATCAGCTAAAATTAGAACGTATAACTATCCTCAGGGTAGGATTACCGATCATCGTATTGGTGTTACATTGTATGATTTAACCAATTTTGTAAATGGTGATATTCAAAAACTAATTGATGAACTTCAGTTGTATCAAAATACAGAAAAACTAAAAGAGGCAGGAGAAGTAATATGACCACAAGTGCTTTGTTTGAGCAAATAAAAGCCAAGGCCTCCTATCTCTGTGTGGGCTTGGATATTGATTTGGAAAAAATCCCTGAGTACTTACTTGAAGAAGAAGATCCCATTTTTTCTTTTTCAAAAGCCATTATTGATGCTACGCACCCATACGCTGTAGCTTTTAAACCTAATCTTGCTTTTTTTGAAACTTATGGTGTGCCGGGTTGGAACTCTTTTGATAAGGTCATGAAGTATCTCAATGCAAAGTATCCAAATCATTTTATCATAGCTGATGCTAAAAGAGGGGATATTGGTAATACAGCAAAGCGTTATGCAAAAGCCTTTTTTGAAACCTACGGAGTAGATGCTGTTACGGTAGCTCCTTACATGGGGAAAGATGCTGTAGAGCCCTTTCTTACTTTTAATGATAAACACGCGATACTCTTAGCCCTTACCTCAAATGAGGGCGCCAAAGACTTTCAATTTACTCAAGAAAAGGAACAGCTGCTGTATCAAAAAGTGCTGAAAGTAAGTAAAAGCTGGGTTGGTGCTGAACGATTGATGTATGTTGTAGGGGCAACAAAAGCAGAAGCTTTAAAATCCATTCGTGAGATCGTACCTGACTCTTTTTTGTTAGTGCCCGGAGTGGGAGCTCAAGGAGGAAGTCTTGCTGAGGTTTCTATAAATGGAATGAATTCTCAATGCGGACTATTAGTAAATTCTTCTAGAGGAATAATCTATGCTTCTCAAGAGGAGAATTTCGCACAGGCAGCAGCGGAAGAAGCCAAAAAAATGCAGGTTGAAATGAGTTCTTTTTTAAAATCAGCTGGAATCTTATAATGTTGTACCACACTATATATCCTGCCACAAATCAATCCAAAAAATGGGTGACCTTTATACACGGTGCAGGAGGAAGCTCTTCCATTTGGTTCAACCAAGTGCGTTTTTTTAAGAGCTATTTCAATATTCTTCTAATTGATTTAAGTGGTCATGGAAAGTCAGCTCCTGCGCCAGAGGGAACGGTTTATACTTTCGATAAAATAATAGATGATCTGGTTGATGTTTTGGATCAAAATAAGATTGAGAAGTCACATTTTGTAGGCATTTCCTTGGGAAGTATTTTAATACAGAAAATGCTTTTTAAACACGAAAACAGAGTGGAGAAAATTGGTTTGGGAGGTGCTATTTTGAATTTAAATTTACAATCTAGAATATTGATGTTGCTGGGTAAATTGACGCAGAGTATTCTTCCTTTTATATGGATTTATACCTTTTTTGCCTATGTTATTATGCCGTATAAAAATCACAGAAAATCTCGTGCTCTATTCATAAGAGAGGCAAAACGAATTTCACAGAATGAATTCAGGAGATGGTATAAGCTAACGGATAAAATACTCCCTTTATTGAATAAGATAAGGGGGTGCCAAGCAGCAACTCCTGTGCTTTACATCATGGGAAAACAAGACTATATGTTTTTACCCTATGTAAAGAAAATCGTAAAAAAACACGCTGCCTCTTCCCTAATTATTCTTTCAGATTCTGGTCATGTTGTAAATATTGACCAACCTAAAGCGTTCAATACCAGTTTGCTCTCCTTTTTACAAAGCGAGAAAGAATAGGCAACAACTCTCTTTTATTGATTACCGGGTTGAATAATTTCAAACCCTTCTTCTTTCTTTGCACGATCTACCATTTCTTTAACTTCAGAAAGTAGTTTTTTAGAATCGTAGACTACACCCTGGCGTATGGTGTGTTTTACACCTCCTACTCGAACTACTTCATTGTCTTCGGTAAGTTTAATCGCACCGGTACCGTAGAGTACCTTTAGGTTTTGAAGGGGATTTTCTTCTACAATGACCAAGTCAGCACTTTTTCCTATCTCAATCGAGCCTGTTTCCTCTCCAATGCCTAGCGCTTCTGCTCCGTTTAATGTTGCTGCACGAATTACTTCTAGCGGATGAAAACCAGCCTCTCGAAGCATTTCCATTTCACGTATATATGCAAAGCCGTATAGCTGAAAAATAAATCCAGAATCTGATCCTGTTGTGACCCTTCCTCCTCGGTTTTTATATTCGTTTACAAAGGTCATCCACAGCTTGAAATTTTCTTTCCAAGCCACTTCCTCCTCGGTACCCCAAAAATGCCAGTAGGATCCATGGGAAATTTTACTGGGCTGATAGAAACGCCATAAAGAGGGTAGGGTGTATTCTTCATGCCACTCTGCTCTGCGAGCACGGTGTAGGTCTCTACTTGCTTCATAAATATTAAAAGTGGGTACTAAAGTAAAATCGAGATCTATTAACTCGTTCATTACTTCATTCCAATGGTCTGAATATGGGGCAGCAGCTTGTTCCCATAGCTTTCCAGCTTCACCAAAGCGATGTTGTTCGTTTTGATAATTGTAATCTAAAGGGTAGTCTTGAACCGTTCGATCATTAAAAAGTGCTTCAGGGAGTCCATACCAATGCTCCATAGTTGTCAAACCTGCACGTGCAGAATGAAGAACATTCCAACGAGCTACACTGAGTTGAGCATGGTGGCAAGCCGAACGCAATCCTAACTTTTTATTTTCATCCAGAGCAGCTTTCATGATTTCTGGCTCTGCACCAAAAAACTTTATTCCATCTGCCCCATTTTTTGCATTTTGTCGCACCCATTCTCTAGCCTGTTCAGTTGTGCTTATTGGATTCTTACTACCCTGTCCAAAACCAGTGTAGGCAAGTATTCTAGGAGCGATTATCTCATTTTTTGAACTTCTTTTTTTTAGGTCTGTAGCATAATCAATTCCCCTTCCACTGGGTTCTCTTACTGTTGTAACCCCATGAGCCAACCACAGTCTAAAAACATAATCCCAATCTGCTCCTTGAGCTTTACCGCCAATATGACCGTGCATATCTATGAAGCCCGGTAAAACAAACATACCGTTTGCATCAATTTCTTTTCCTCCTTTTTTGAGTTGAGGTCTTCTACTGTCATTAATAGGCACACCGGGATATCCAACAACGTCTACAGCGGTGATTTTATCGTTTTCAACAGTGATGTCGACAGGACCTATAGGTGGAGCTCCGTTACCGTTTATGAGGGTTGCCCCACGAATGATCAATTGGTTGAAAGGACCTTCAGCGGCGGAACTATTCTGGGCATAAGTAGCCATTGTAAAAGCTAATAATAGTAGAGAAAGTAATGTTCGCATTATTTATTTTTTCTCTAATATAAATAAAAAAACCTCCCAAGCCAATGGGAGGTTTTAGATTTCAATTGATGAAAATTGATTCTAAGCAAAGTTTTTTTAGTGCTGGTTTAGTCTAAAGTCAGCATAGGCATCCATGCCGTGTTCTGCAAGATCAAGACCTTTTAGTTCTTCTTCTTTATCAACACGTAGTCCCATTGTTTTTTTAATAACTATCAAAATCAGGAAAGCACTACTGCAGGAAAAGGCTCCAACTATTCCAACACCGATAAGTTGAATAATAAACTGATCAAAGCTAGCCATTGCACCAAAAATCCCTACGGCTAGTGTCCCCCAAATTCCACAAATGAGGTGAACAGCTATGGCTCCTACGGGATCGTCGAGTTTTAGTTTGTCTACAAGAGCAATACCAGCAACGATAATAACTCCTGCAATTACACCAATAAGAATAGCGTCTGTGGGACTCATTTGATCTGCGCCAGCTGTTATTCCAACGAGTCCACCAAGGACGCCATTCATGAACATAGTTAAGTCAAAATTTTTATAAAGTACGTTGGAAACGATAGAAGAAGCCACTCCGCCTGCAGCTGCTGCTAAACAGGTGGTTACTAAAGTGAGTGAGGTTAATTCTGGATCAGCAGACAATACAGAGCCTCCGTTAAAACCAAACCATCCTAACCAAAGTATCAAAACCCCTGCAGCAGCTAGAGGAATGTTGTGTCCAGGTATAGCATTGGGTTTGCCGTTGGCTCCAAATTTACCAATCCGGGCACCCAGTAGGTATACTGCAATTAATGCTGCCCAACCTCCAACAGAATGTACTAGTGTAGAACCTGCAAAATCATAAAAACCCCACTGGTCTAGAAAACCACCACCCCATTTCCAAGACCCTACAATGGGATAAACTAAACCTACATATACTATGGAAAATAACATAAAACTATTTAGCTTAATACGCTCGGCAACGGCTCCTGAAACAATAGTAGCAGCCGTAGCAGCAAACATCCCTTGGAATAAAAAATCGGTCCACCAGGTGTAGCCTCCAGAAGCATATTCTGCGGTCATTCCTCCTTCTGGAGCGGTAATTCCAAATCCTGAGAATTTCAGAAATCCAGTAGCTCCTTCTTCAAATCCTGGATACATTAAATTAAAACCTCCCAAGGCGTAGAGAAGAAGCCCTACAGTGATTACGAAGAAATTTTTAAACAATATATTAACGGTATTTTTTTGGCGTGTCAGTCCAATTTCTAAAAAGGAGAATCCGAGGTGCATAAAAAATACAAGTGCTGTACAGATCATCATCCATACATTGTTTGCGGTAAAAAGTGCGGTACTTTCCATAGATATAGTTTTTTATTTTGTGTTTAGTTAAGTGATTTCCCGCCCTTTTCGCCGGTTCTTATGCGGTAGGCTTCTTCAACGGGTGTTATAAATATTTTTCCATCTCCTACTTTATCTGTAGCAGCGGACTGTAAAATAGCATCCACAGTAGGTTGAACAAATTCGTCATTGACAACTATGGATAAATAACGACGCTGGATTTCAGAAGTGCTGTAGCTGATTCCACGATATACATGCCCTTCTTTTTCATTTCCTACTCCAGTCACATCCCAGTAGCTGAAGAAGTTAACTTCTACATTGTGAAGTGCCGTTTTAACGTCGTCAAATTTTGATTTTCTGATAATTGCTTCTATTTTTTTCATGTTTTAAGTTTTTAGTTGATTAGTCGATTAAATTAAAAATTACTGTTTTTAATCCCATCATGTTTTGTTTTCAATTTAATCGTTTTTATACACTGTTTGTTAGAAAGAATAGATTGCAGCTACAACAAAAGAGGACAAGCTATTGGACATTTTGGTTGGAGAAATGGCAAATAGTTCGGATGAGGCACTATCAATCCTTATCTCAGGTTTGAAAATGAAATTTCCTGAGGAGAGACTGCCTGTGAGGGTTAATGAAAAATTATCTGCATCTCCATCAGCTACCAAAGCGCCAAATCCATCGGTTTCTGCAAAAAATTCCCCCCTTAGCCCTAAAGCAAAAGTGTCGCTTAGTGAAAGCTGTGGATAAAGTGCAATTCCTGAAAATCCAGTGTCACCTTCTAAGGCTGCAGTGGATGCATTGACTCCTAGGAAGAAAGCATCTGAGAGATCTACTCCTCCAGTAAAATCGATTTGCGCATAGCCTTCCCCTCCCAAAAAGTTCAGGTACTGACCATAGAATCCAAACTGAAGCCCAAAGGCTGTGTATCGATCATAATTTGCCTCGGTTTGATCGGTTTGATTGAAGATCCCCAGCATTAATGAGAAGTCTTCCGAGAGAGTAAAGTCTGCTTTTATTCCTGTATGTGAAAAGGGACCGTAAGAAAACAAATAAGAGGTCGAATAATTAAAATTCGCCGCAGGGGAGATCACCTCATAACCTAGAAAAGTATTAAAGTTTCCCAGCGTAAGGGTTACACCCTCACCAATTTCATAGTATACATATAGTTGATTCACCATTTCAGATGAATTTCCAACAGATCCAAAAACAGCGTCAGACCCTCTAGGTCCAAAAACAACATCTGCAACAAATCCTGACTTTTCTCCTTCATAGGAAACGATGAAGTTAGCCATCCCTAGCGCAAAGCCGTTTAGATTAGCAAATGAAGTATTTGGAGCAACTGGATCTTCACTGAAACTGGATCTAAAATAGGTGTCCACTGTTCCGTTAAAATTAAAAGCTGGAGCTGGGCTTTCTTCTTCAGACTCTTGTGCTTTTATGAAACTTGGGGTGCTCAGTAGAGTGACAAAGCAAAAGAGCAATAAATTTTTCATAATATTCATGATTTATATAGTTAATTCACCACAAACATAAAATCATATTAATACACCCCCTAAAAATTAGGGGGTGTGTTTTTAAAAAATATATTATCATAAATTTATACCCATATAAAATATGGGGTATGATAAAATATATATCCTATTTTGAGAAAAATGTAAAAAAAGAGATAATACTTAGGAATTTCCTAAGTTATATAGGTAGTGACCTATGCCCACAAAAGAAATTCCTCCAATGAGACTACCTAAAATGTAAAAAACAAAAGTGCTGTAATCTCCCGTTTTGAGTAGGGAAAGACCTTCTAAGCTAAAGGTTGAAAAAGTAGTAAGGCCTCCGCAAAAGCCTATTGCTAACAAAAGATAAAGTTCTGAACGATGTTCATTTGTTTTAAGAACCCATCCCAAAAGGAGACCTATTATAAAACATCCTAATAAATTGGTAAGTAAAGTAGCCCATGGGAAAGAACCCTTTTGTGTCACTATCCATTTTGACATAAGATATCTAAGTAGACTCCCTAGACCTCCCCCCAAAAAGACAAAAAGAATATTTTTCATCTTTGAGTAAGATATTTAACTAGAACTAAAAAGCAAAAAGCAATTAAAAAGCCAACAAGTACTTTATAACTTCCTTTAAAATAATTAGGTAGTCTTTTCTTATCACTTTGGTACGAATAAATTATGACACCAACAAAGGCGATGAAAAAAAACGCTCCAAAAATGAGTTGACCAAAAGAAAACATCTCAAAAATTTTTGTCTAAATTAGAAATAAATAACCCAATTAACACAATTAAGAATAATGATTAAAAAACCCATACAAGCAGTAACGAAGTTTCACAAGGCATTTGGTCTAGGGGTTGAGGAAACTCCAACAGCGAATCTCCCTAAGGCAATTAACCAATTGCGTTTTGAATTGATGAAAGAAGAAAATGAAGAATATTTAGAGGCTGCAAACTCGAATGATCTTATAGAAGTTGGGGATGCCCTAGGGGACATGCTTTATATTTTATGCGGAACTATAATAGCCCATGGGTTTCAGGATAAAATAGAGGCCATATTTGATGAAATACAAAACAGCAACATGAGCAAATTGGGTGTTGACGGAAAACCAATTTACCGCGAAGATGGAAAGGTTTTAAAGGGGCCAAATTACTTCAAGCCCAACATCGAAAAAATATTAAAAGAGTAGTTATTGAACAGCTACGGTCCAGTTATAAGGATCTTCTAGAGTATTATACTGTATGCCGACTAGGGTTTCCTTAAGCGAGTGTGCAAGATTATTACCTTCAGGAAGTTTATACGTTTTTCCTTTATAGGAGAAGCTGTTGATGGGAAGGACAACTACAGCTGTTCCGGTTCCAAATACCTCTTGAATGTTTCCGTTTTGGTGAGCTTCAACCAGTTCACTTACCTTTATGGGGCGCTCTTCGACTGGAATACCTTGGCTTTTAGCAATTGCTATGATGCTCTTTCGAGTAACACCATCCAGTATCCTGTCGTTTGTAGGGGCGGTTACCAGTGTGTTATTAATTTTAAAGAAGATGTTCATTGTTCCTGCTTCTTCTAGATATTCATGTCGTTCTGCATCGGTCCAAATGATTTGTTGAAATCCTTGCTTCAAAGCTTCGGAAGTAGGGTAAAATTGTGCAGCATAATTTCCAGCAGCCTTTGCGAAGCCTACTCCACCGTTTGCAGCTCTACTGTATTCTTCTGCAATTAAGACATTGATTTCCCCTCCACTGTAGTAGGTTTTAACAGGAGCACAAATGATCATAAAGATGTACTCTGATGAAGCGCTCGCCTGAACACTAGCTTGACTCGCAAAAACGAAGGGTCTTATGTATAAAGAGTTGCCTTCACCAGGTTGGATCCATTTGTTGTCAAGCAGTAAGAGTTTTTTTAATCCTTCAAAAAAATATTCCTTAGGAAACTCAGGTATTTGTAGGCGATGGGCAGAACGGTTGATTCTATTGTAATTTTCATCTGGTCGAAACAACCAGGTGCCACCCTTGGAGTCTTTGTACGCCTTCATTCCCTCAAAAACAGCTTGTCCATAATGAAAGACACTAGCGGAAGGATCCATAGTCAAGGGTTGGTAGGGTTTTATTTCAGGTGTTTGCCATTGATTGTCATAATAACGACAAATAAACATGTGATCCGTAAAGATCTTTCCGAAAGCAAGATTATCAAAATCAACATCGTTGATTTTAGAGTTTGTGATTTGTTGTATGTTTATCACTTGGGTCAATATTTAATAGTAAAATTAGTTTATTTTGTCTCAATTCTACCTGCTAAAATTGAGAATTGTTTTAATTTTTTTATCCATTTAAAATATCTCAAAAAAAAAAGGTGTTTTTTTAATTTTACTGAACTTATTGCCTTTTATGTCATGTTTAAATTATGAAGTTTTCAAAGGAAATAATACAAACACAAGACGGTTCTTTTACAATTAGGATAAATGACCTTAAAGAAACCTATCATTCCAAAAGCGGTGCTATAACTGAATCTAATTTTGTCTACATAGAAGCGGGATTAAATTATTGGTTCACGCAACATTCTGATTCACAATGTCGTGTATTAGAATTGGGTTATGGAACAGGTCTTATGACCTACCTGAGTTTTCTTGAATGTGAAAAGAAACTACAGACGGTTGATTATGTATCTTTGGAAGCGTATCCATTAAAGGAAGAACAGTTAAAGTCTTTGGAATACACTCCTTTTTTTGAGGATTTAGATCCAAAAATTAACTTTGATATTTTTTCTTGCCTCGATTGGGAGATGGCCCAAAAACTCTCTGATCATTTTTCATTAACAAAACACAAAATCCGTTTTGAAGAGTTCGAGGCCAATAGACTTTTTGATTTGATTTATTACGATGCTTTTGGGTCGCATGCTCAGGCAGAACTATGGGAACCACAATGGATGGAGAAGTGTTTTAGGCTTTTGAATTCTGGAGGCGTATGGGTGAGTTATTGTGCAAAAGGTAGTGTAAGAAGGGGATTGGAAGAGGCAGGTTTTCAAGTTTCTAGACTGCCCGGGCCACCTGGAAAAAGAGAGATGTTACGGGCTGTAAAACCGTAAATGTTTACTTTTGAAAAAAAATTAATCACTAAAATCTACACGTGTGAAATTACTGATAACAGGGGCCACAGGTCTTGTAGGAACAGCTTTAGTGGAGCAAGCCCTTTCGGAGGGATTTTCGATTCATTATTTGACGACAAATGAATCTAAGTTAACACAAATAAAGGGTGCCTACGGTTTTTATTGGAATCCTGCTTCAAAAGAAATTGATTTGGACTGTTTCAAAGGTGTAGATTGTATTATTCATCTTGCAGGGGCTTCTATTTCAAAAAGATGGACCAAATCCTATAAAGCAAAAATTTTATCTAGTAGGGTAGATTCCACCAGACTTTTGTTTTCGAGTTTAGAAAAATTACAGGACAATCTGCAAGTGAAGCAAATTATAACTGCTTCGGCTATAGGAGTTTATCCCTCAGAGCTTCATGAATTCCAAACAGAAGCTACGGCGGTGGCACCCAACTCTTTTATGGAGCAAGTGGTCTTGGCATGGGAAAAGGAAGCCAATTCTTTTTCCTCATTGGGTATTTCGTTGGCAACACTGCGAATTGGACTAGTCTTAGCTTCAAATGGAGGATTGCTGGAGCCACTAAAAATACCAACCTCGTTGGGTCTAGGAGCAGCTTTTGGAAATGGGAAACAAGGGCAATCCTGGATCCATATTGAAGATGTAGTGGGTATAATTTTAAAAGCCTGCAAAGAAGGATGGAAGGGTGTTTTTAATGCAGTGTCACCCAATCCAGTAAGCCAAAATGCATTAATTGGCGGATTGGCAAAGACGCTTAAGCGTCCCTATTTTTTACCCCCACTTCCTAAATTTGTTATTCAGTTAATGGTAGGTGAAATGAGTAGTTTAGTGTTAGATAGTCATTGGGTAAGTTCCGAAAAAGTTTTACAAACATCTTATAAATTTAAACATCCACACCTCAAAGAGGCACTAGAGAATGTGTTGAAGCTGTCAAAAAGATGACAATTTGACAATTTTTAACTGTGGCAACACTTTTGTAAAACCAAAGCTGAAAACATAAAAATATGGCAAAGAAAGTAGTTCCTAAAAAGGATCCTGAAGTGAAAAAGGAAAAGAAAATAAAGGAAACCAAACCTAAAGCAGTTGGCCAAAACGAAGAACTTAAACAGTCCCTGGAGCAGGAAAAAGAGAAGTATTTGCGACTTTTTGCTGAATTTGAGAATTTCAAAAAAAGAACTGCTAAGGAACGTATAGAACTTTTTAAAACTGCTAATAAAGAAGTTTTAAGTGCAATGATTCCCGTTTTGGATGATTTTAATAGAGCTAACCAGCAAATTGAAAAAGAAAAAGGGGCTGTAGATCAAGAAGGTTTTCAGCTCATTTACAATAAATTTTTTGACGTACTTAAGGCAAACGGCCTAACTCAAACCGAAGTAAAAGTTGGAGACACCTTTGATCCAGAAATACATGAGGCGATCACACAAATTCCGGCTGCCAATGATAAGGAAAAAGGTAAATTAATTGATATAATCGAAGTTGGTTATCAATTAGGCGATCGAATTATCCGTTATCCTAAAGTAGTTGTAGGACAATAAACATGAAAGAAGATTATTACGAAATATTAGGAGTTTCCAAAAACGCTACTGCTGCTGAAATAAAAAAAGCCTATCGCAAAAAGGCCATTGAATTTCATCCAGACAAAAATCCTGACGATAAAGTAGCTGAAGCTAATTTTAAAAAAGCTGCAGAAGCTTACGAGGTGCTTGGCAATCAAGAAAAACGCTCTAAGTATGATCAATTTGGTCACGCTGCTTTTGAAGGAGGACAGGGCTTTGGTCAAGGGATGAATATGGACGATATCTTCAGTCAATTTGGAGATATTTTCGGAAGTGCTTTTGGTGGAGGAGGCTTTGGAGGAGGTTTTGGTGGCGGACAGCGTCGTGCTAAGGGATCAGATATGCGGATTCGCGTCAAGCTGACCCTAGAGGAGATTGCAAATGGTGTCGAGAAGAAAATTAAAGTTCCTAGAAAAGTACAAGCACCTGGGGTGCAATACGGAAGTTGTTCTACCTGTAATGGCAAAGGGCAGGTGATGAAAATAGCCAATACAATATTGGGAAGAATGCAAACATCTTCTGTCTGTCCAAGCTGTAACGGAAGTGGAAAGACCTTATTGAATCGTCCTGCTGGAGCAGATACACAAGGGATGATTAAAAAAGAGGAAACAGTATCTATTAAAATACCCGCTGGTGTAGAAGAAGGAATGCAATTGAAAGTTGGTGGTAAAGGAAATGAAGCTGCTGCTGATGGAATTTCAGGGGACTTGCTTGTGCTAATCGAAGAGCTACCACACGACAAATTTGTGCGTGAAGGAAACCACCTGCATTTTGACTTATATATCAGCATTTCGGAAGCAGCTCTTGGTGTTTCAAAAGAGTTGACTCTTCTAGATGGAAAAGCAAGAATAAAACTAGAGCCTGGTATACAGTCTGGAAAAACACTGCGTCTTAGAGGTAAAGGACTCCCAAGTATAAACAGTTATGGAAATGGTGATTTGTTAGTTCATGTAAATGTCTGGACTCCCAAAACGTTAAACAAAGAACAGCGCCAGTTTTTTGAAAAAATGCAGGGAGACACTAATTTTATTCCACATCCCGAAAAATCAGACAAATCCTTTTTTGAGAAAGTAAAGGATATGTTTGCATAAAATAATTGCTTTTTAAAAAAAAGTAATATATTTGAATTGATACTGATAAACTTTATCAGTATCTATTTTCTTTTTCATAGCAATTTTTTCCCATCCTCTAACGAGGGTGGGTTTTGTTTTTATACTAACTTTACCCCAAATGAATGTATTGAATAAAATCATTGGAGTTTTAAATTACGAATTCACCATTGGTGACTCTGTAACTTTTACACCAAAATCAGTATTGATTGTGATTTTGGTATTTTTTATTACCTCTCTTTTACTGAAGCTTTTTAAAAAAATCATCTATCGCACACTATCTGCAGATGCGAAAATAAAGTTCAAGAGTGTTTTCTCCTTTATTAATTATTTTATTTACATCATAGTTATTCTATTGACCTTGCAAAATATAGGAGTCAATTTGACTGCGGTATTTGCAGCCTCAGCAGCACTTTTAGTGGGTGTTGGTTTGGCTCTACAAACCTTTATTCAAGACATCATCTCTGGTATTTTTATACTTGTAGATCAATCCGTTCATGTAGGTGATATCATTGAAGTTGAAGGACAAATAGGTAAAGTAGAAAATATTAAACTGCGAACTACGCGAGCAGTTACAAGAGAAAATAAAGTACTTATTATACCCAATCATAAATTTTTAATTTCAACTTTATTCAATTGGACAGAAAATGGTGTGATCACCAAAGAGAGTGTTACCGTAGGGGTTTCATATGACAGTGATGTTGACCAGGTTACACAGCTTTTATTGGATTTAGTAAAACAAAATGACAAAGTATTGGAAGACCCAGAACCTTTTGTTGTTTTCAATGATTTCGGTGATAATGCCTTGCAATTTCAAGTCTTTTTTGCTTTGGACAGTAGTTTTCAGGCCAATATCGTTAAAAGCGATATGCGTTATGCCATATTTAAAGCGTTCCAAAAAGAAAACATCAACATTCCGTTCCCTCAACGTACCATTAGTTTTTTAAATCCTCCTAAATCACTACAATGACCAAAATATTGATCATAGAAGACGAAGAACCTATACGTAGGGTACTGGTTCGTATTTTAAGCGATGAGGACTCGAATTATAAAATCTCAGAAGCAACAGATGGTAAAGAGGGACTGAACCTAATTAAAAAAGAAAAATTTGATTTGGTTCTTTGTGATATTAAGATGCCAAAGATGGATGGCATTGAGGTTTTACAAGCTGCTAATGCCAAAAATATTAGCGCTCCTTTTATTATGCTTACAGGTCATGGTAATGTGGAAACTGCTGTTGAAGCAATGAAGTTAGGGGCTTATGATTTTATTTCTAAGCCGCCGGATTTAAATCGTCTTTTGACAGCTGTTCGTCATGCTTTGGAAAACAAATCTTTGCGTTCTGAAAATAAAAAACTCAAAAGAAAAGTAGCCCAGAGTTATGAAATAATTGGAGAAAGTCCAGCAATTAAAAAGATCACCGAGATGATTGCCAAGGTAGCTGCAACAGATGCTCGAGTGCTTATTACTGGTGAAAATGGTACAGGAAAAGAGTTGGTTGCTCAACAATTGCATCATCAAAGTAATCGTGCTTCGGAGCAATTTGTAGAAGTAAATTGTGCTGCTATACCATCAGAACTTATAGAAAGCGAATTGTTTGGCCATGTAAAAGGAGCTTTTACCTCTGCTGTGAAAGATCGGTCAGGAAAATTCGAAACTGCAAACAAAGGCACTTTGTTTTTAGATGAAATTGCAGATATGAGTCTTGCCGCACAAGCGAAAGTTTTAAGAGCTTTACAAGAACACAAAATTCAGCGAGTGGGTAATGAAAAAGACATTGTTGTAGATGTCCGAGTGATTGCTGCTACCAACAAGAATCTAAAAAAAGAAATTGAGGAAGGTCGTTTCCGAGAAGACCTCTATCACCGTCTAGCTGTGATCATAATGCACGTACCTTCTTTAGATGACCGTAAAGAAGACATCCCTGTATTGACAGATCATTTTGTCGGTATATTGTCTAGAGAGCAAGGTCTCGAAAGAAAAGATTTCTCAAAAGAAGCTCTTAAAAAATTAGAAAACTATCCATGGACTGGAAATGTAAGGGAATTACGCAATGTAGTAGAACGCTTACTCATATTAGGAGATAATCCTATAAGCACAGAAAATATTGAACAATTTGCACCTAAATAATTCTATGAAAAAAGTATTACTCCTAGTTCTCCTAATATTCCTTGTTGAGCCAGTACTTGGTCAAGAAAAAAGGCACCAAGAGCAGATAGAAAAAATATATAATGCTGCATTAACCGATGGGAAGTCATACAACTGGTTGGATTTTTTATCCAATCAAATTGGAGGTAGACTTTCCGGTTCATTAAATGCAGAACGCGCTGTAGAATGGGGAGAAAAAGAACTGCAATCCCTAGCGTTAGACCGTGTATATCTAGAGGATGTCATGGTCCCCAAGTGGGTGAGAGGAACGTTTGAATACGCCAGTATCATTACAGGTCCAGGCATGAGTACCAATGTACCCGTTTGTGCTCTAGGTGGATCAATAGCAACACCTACCGCTGGATTGCGTGCTCAGGTAGTTGAAGTTAAAAGTTTTGAAGATTTAGAAGAACTTGGTGAAGATCAGGTACGAGGAAAATTTGTTTTTTACAATAGGGCAATGCCTCAGAATCTGATCAATACTTTTGAAGCCTATTCCAAAACAGTGGATCAACGTTCTTCAGGGGCTGCAAGGGCAGCTCGAATGGGTGCAGTAGGAGTAATTGTTCGTTCCATGAACTTGAGATTGGACGATTACCCGCATACAGGAAACATGCGCTATGGAGATTTACCCAACAAAATGAGAATTCCTGCTGCTGCTATAAGTACTAATGGAGCACAACTTCTTAGTTCCATGCTCTCTCTTAATAAAGAGCTCTATTTTTATTTAAAACAAGACTGCAAAAATTATCCTGATGTTCCTTCTCACAATGTAATCGGAGAGCTTCGAGGAAGCACTCATCCAGAAGAAATTATAGTCGTAGGAGGACACTTGGACTCTTGGGATTTGGGTGATGGTTCCCATGATGACGGAGCTGGTATTGTTCAATCTATGGAAGTTTTGAATCTATTTAAAAAGCTGAACTACCAACCCAAAAGAACCATTCGAGTTGTTTTATATATGAATGAAGAAAACGGCCTACGAGGGGGAACAACCTATGCTCAAAATGCAAAAGCAAACAATGAGACTCATATTTTTGCTTTAGAGTCAGATTCTGGTGGTTTTACTCCACGTGGTTTTTCATTTGAGGCAACACCAGAGCAATTTCAAAAAATTGAATCATGGGCAGACTATTTTAAACCCTATTTAGCCGATCGTTTCACTCTTGGAGGCAGTGGTGCTGATATAGGGCCTTTGCGTAACGGAAATACTGTATTGTCTGGGTTGCGTCCAGACTCTCAACGTTATTTTGATTTTCATCACGCAGCAAATGATACTTTTGATGCAATCAATAAACGAGAACTAGAGCTAGGTGCTGCAGCAATGACAAGTTTAATTTACTTAGTAGACCAATATGGTTTTTAAAGTGTAGGACATTGATGATCTCCTCCTTACAGCAATACACTCAAGAGTTTAAATACAATTGGAAACTTTCATACCCTGTTATCATTGGTTTATTGGGGCATACCTTGGTTCAATTGGTAGATAACATTATGGTGGGACAGCTAGGAACAGCAGAACTAGCTGCAGTCTCCCTAGGGAACAGTTTCTTTTTTGTAGCCATGTCATTAGGAATTGGTTTTTCCACAGCAATTACTCCTCTTATTGCTGAAACAGACGGAAAAGGAGATGTGACTCAAGGCAAAAAAGTATTCTTACATGGTTTGATTTTATGCACCCTATTAGGGGTCTTTCTGTCGTTGTTAGTATTGCTGAGTAAACCTCTTTTATTCCAAATGGGTCAGCCAGAAGAAGTGGTTGTTTTTGCTTTTCCTTATTTAAAGTGGGTTGCAATTTCCTTGATTCCACTCATCTGTTTTCAAGGATTTAAACAATTTTCAGAGGGTTTATCACACACCCGTCCGGCAATGTATGCTACTCTTCTTGGAAACCTCATCAATGTAGCATTAAATTATGTGTTGATTTTTGGTTTTTGGAATTTTCCAAAAATGGGAGTTGAGGGTGCAGCAATTGGTTCTTTGGTATCTCGTTTTTTTATGTTGGCGTTTTTGTCTTTGTATGTTCGTTTTAATCATCGTTTTAAGTTGTATGTAAGTAATATCTCTATTAAATCTCCAGATACTACTTTGTTTAGAAAAATAATTAAGCTAGGATTTCCCTCAGCTTTACAGATGTTTTTTGAAGTTATTTTTTTTACCGCCGCCATTTGGCTATCTGGTTTTTTAGGTAAAAATCCACAAGCTGCCAATCAAATTGCATTGAACCTCTCTTCCATGACGTTTATGTTTGCGATGGGGCTAGGAGTTACAGCTATGATTCGCGTAGGCAATCAAAAAGGAAAGGGAGATTTTGTTTCTTTAAAGCGTATAGCTTACTCTATTTTCTTGCTTATTTTTCTTTTTGATGTTGTTTTTTGTACTGTTTTTCTTCTTACCAACCAGTACCTTCCTTGGCTTTATCTTGATGGAAATAACCCTCTACAGTATACTGATGTGATTGAAGTCGTTACGCTAGCTTCTACTTTGTTGATAGTTTCAGCATTTTTTCAAATTTCTGACGGGCTTCAAGCAGTTGTTTTAGGTGCCTTGCGTGGTCTACAAGATGTGAATATTCCAGCCGGAATTACTTTTTTTGCTTACGGTATATTTGGCTTCCCAATCTCATATTATTTAGGTTTGCACACAGAACTAGGTGCATTTGGGATTTGGATTGGTTTGTTTTCCGGTTTAACAGCCTCTGCCGTACTTCTTTTTATACGATTTAACCACCTAACCAAAAAGTTAATTATAAATTCGTGATATGGAATTACCAAAATTTTTAATTGCCGACAATTCTGCATTTCAAGACGCCCTTTTTATTGTACACACTGAATACCCAAGATTTATTCTAAACGTTTCAAACGATGAGGTGCACTGGTTAGAAGAATTTGAAAAAGAAGATCAAGTTGAGTTAGAAGAAGAATCCACAGCTTTGATCAAAGCTGCTTTTGATTTTTTTGACAGCGAAATGGAATCTTTAGAATAAGCTTCATGGAACAGCTTATAGCATGGGATAAAGAGTTGTTTCTTTGGCTTAACAGTCTAGGCACACCAGCGTTTGATGCTTTCTGGATGCTTATGACACACCGCGGTTCAAATGTTTTGGTGTACCTACTAGTATGGTTGTATCTCGCTTATAAAACTTCCTTTAAAAATGCTGCTTTCCTTTTAGTTTTTACAGGAGTTTTGATCCTTTGTACAGATCAATTGACAAATCTTTTTAAAGTTCAAGTAGGACGTCTTCGCCCTTGTTATGACCAGGAAATAGCTAGCTTAGTACGATTAGTAAAACCTACTTGTGGAGGACGTTTTAGTTTTTTTTCTGGACATGCTTCGAACTCTTTCGCTCTTGCATTGTTTTTTGGTAAGTTGATAAAACCATTTAAAAATTACCTTAGTTATTTTTTACTACTCATAGCAGGACTCATTGCCTATAGCAGAGTTTACATAGGTGTGCATTTTCCATTGGACATTCTATGTGGTAGTATTGTAGGTAGTATGATGGGTGTTGTCTTTTTTCGTATTTGGAAAAAATTTAACCTTCGTTTTTTAAGTTAAACTGAAACTCAGTTCGCTGTTCATACACCTCTCCTGGTTTTACTAGAGTAGTGGGAAAACAATCAATGTTTGGTGTATCGGAAAATTTTTGTGTTTCAAAGCAGATCGCATCAAAATGAGAAGGTGTAAATATCACTATACCGGGTTGGTTAGTGTAGGTTTTCATTTCAATACCCGTAGTTTTTTCATACAGAATAGCAGCCTCTTTGGTTTTAGAATTTAGCACAAAATAATCGTCTAATTTTTTCTTTCCGAGTATACGTGCTTTTCTAAAGTCAAAATCTGTGTTTTCTAAATTTAATTTTTTACCTGTAGGGATTGAGGAGCTGTCGAGTTCCAAATACTGATCTGCATGAACGGTTAGTTGGTGTGTATCTATTGATTTACCTCCACTTAAATTAAAATAAGCATGGTTGGTTAAATTGATGTGAGTAGGAGCATCTGTTGAAGCTTGGTAAATAATGTTTAACTGATTGTCTTCCAAAAAATAAGTGACTACAGAATTTACATTTCCAGGAAATCCTACTGCACCGTCAGGACAGAAGTATTTAAAACGAATGAGGTTTTTGTCCTCCTCAGTTTCAGCTTTCCAATACGATTTACTCCAGCCTTTAGATCCGCTATGCAAAAGAATTCCTTTTTCATCCTCTTTTAGGAATACCTTCTTTCCTTCAATTTGAATCGGGTTTTTAAGTCTTCCAGCAAACCTACCTACTACAGCTCCACGATACCATTCGTCTTTTATATAGTCCTCTGGTTTTGATAAACCTTGAATTACGTTTATGGATTTTCCGTATCTATCCTTTACCCATAACTCTTGAATCAGGGCGCCATAATCTAAAAAGACAGCCCTTAGTTTGCCATTATCAAGGGTATACGAGTTCAATGGTTTTAATGATTTTCTTTTAAAAGCTCAGGATATTGTTTCTGAAATTTACGCAATCTAGGTATAGAAACATTTTGTACATAGGGATTATTGGGGTTGTTTTTTTCATAATCTTGATGATATTCTTCTGCATAATAAAACTTCTCAAGGGGTTTTATTTCTGTAACTATTTCATTAGAAAAATACCCACCTTCTTGCAGCATTTCAATGTAGTTTTGAATCAGTTCCCTTTCCTGGTCATCAGTATAAAACGCAATTGATCGGTATTGTGACCCATAATCAGGTCCTTGCCTGTTTGGTGTAGTGGGATCGTGTGATCCAAAAAAGACTTGCAGTAAGGTAGCAAAATCAACTACATCTGGATCGTAAAGGACTTCTACTGCTTCAGCATGGCCCGTTCTTCCAGTGCCTATTTGATTATAATTAGGATTTTTGGTATGTCCTCCAGCATAACCAGAATACACTTCATGAACTCCTTTTACACTTTCATAAATTGCTTCTACACACCAAAAACAACCTGATGCAAAATAGGCCTTTTTTAGTCCCTCTTGAACAGTTTTGTTTGGAGACCAAATGGGCTCAGAATTATCTATTGGAGGGGTATTTGAAATGCAGGTTTGTAATGTGATAATTGTGAGTAGTGTAATTATTGTTTTCATAGCAACTTGTTACAATTAAAATTTATAATAAGATCCAGCAAAATAATAAAATGAAAACTAAAATATTCAGTAAACGCTCATTTAACAAAATATTGCGTATCAAAAAGAAGTTGAAGCAAAAACTATCAATTTAAAAAAGCGGACTATTGGCTTCTTATCAATAGCGTGTTCTTAAATCAACTATTCTTTATTAATAAGCTCAACTAAATAGTCACCTACTTCTGATGTGGAGAGAGGAGTACTTCCCTGTTGAGCCAAATCTTCAGTCACTTTACCATCTGCTAGCGATTGATCAACAGCTTTACGGATGAGTCCACCTTCTTCTTTCATCCCAAAGCTCATTTCAAACATCATTGCGGCCGACAGTACTGTGGCAAGAGGGTTTGCAATGCCTAGTCCAGTAGCTTGAGGAAAGGAACCATGAATAGGCTCATAGAGTGCATTTTCGTTCCCTATAGAAGCTGATGGCATTAAGCCCATCGATCCAGAAATCACCGAAGCTTCATCCGTTAGTATATCACCAAAAAGATTTTCTGTAATTAATACATCGTAACTATTGGGCCATTGAACAAGTCTCATCGCTACAGCATCTACAAATTCATAGGAAACTGTAACTTCTGGATATTCTTTTTCCAGTTCTTGAACCGTTTCTCTCCATAACCTTGAGCTTTCGAGCACATTTGCCTTATCTACACAACACAGTTTTTTTGAACGTGTCATGGCCAATTCAAAACCTTTGATAGCAAGACGCTTAATTTCTTCACGGGTATAGGTACAGGTGTCAAAAGCAGTATTTCCATCATCTTTTCTACCGCGTTCTCCAAAGTAAATTCCTCCTGTAAGTTCTCGAAGGAAAACTAGATCTGTCCCTTCTATTCGTTCTTGTTTCAGAGGAGATTTATCTAAAAGCGAAGGAAATGTAAAAGTGGGACGAACATTGGCAAACAAGCCTAATTTTTTACGCATTTTTAATAAACCTTGCTCTGGACGTACCTTTGCTGAAGGATCATTATCAAATCTCGGATGTCCTATTGCACCAAAAAGAACAGCATCTGCAGCTAAACAGACTTCGTGAGTTTTGTCTGGATAGGGATCTCCAACAGCTTCAATGGCTGCAGCCCCTGTTAATGCGGGCATCCATTCAATGGTATGATTAAATTTTTCAGCAATAGCGTTGGATACTTTTACTGCTTGATCGATTACTTCTGGTCCAATTCCGTCTCCTGCCAAAAGTGCTATTTTTAAATGCATAATTTAAAATTAAGGTTGTATGATGTTTAACATTTTTTCTGTCGCTTTAATAGCAGAGACAGTTTGATCAGAATCCAAACCTCTTGTTTTGAATTCTTTTTTTCCGTTATCCCACGTAATGGTAGTCTCACAAAGCGCATCAGAATTACTACCGGGAGGAATCCGTACTGCGTAATCAACTAAATTGGGTAAATCTATGTGTTGCTTTTTATATACTTTATGAATAGCATTCCAGAAAGCGTCGTACTGTCCATCACCCGAAGCATTTTCCTCAAATAGCGTATCGTTTACTAAGAGTGAAACACTAGTAGTAGGTCGTAATCCCTTTGAGTGGGTCAGAACATAGGAATTTATTTTTACTTTATTGGGAACATTGTTGCCCAAAACATCGGAAATAATGAAAGGTAAATCTTCGGCTGTCACACGTTCTTTTCGATCTCCCAATTCAATGATTCTTTGGGTTACCTTTTTTAAATCTTCGTCATTCAAGGTGAGGCCCAACTCTTGTAGATTTTTTTGAATATTCGCTTTTCCTGATGTCTTTCCCAAGGCATATTTTCTCTTTCTTCCAAAGCGTTCAGGTAATAAATCGTTAAAGTACAAGTTGTTTTTGTGATCGCCGTCTGCATGGATTCCAGCAGTTTGAGTAAAAACATTTTCTCCAACTATAGGTTTGTTTGCTGGAATTCTGAATCCTGTTATGGTAGCGACTAACTCACTTACTTTAAAAAGGGCTTTTTCCTTAATGTTAATTTTCGTTTCTGGAAGAAAATCGTTAATCACAGCAACAACACTTGCAAGAGGAGCATTACCGGCGCGCTCACCCATTCCATTTACAGTGAGGTGTAGACCATGTACGCCTGCTTTTACCGCTTCCATTACATTGGCTACACTCAGATCATAGTCGTTGTGTCCATGAAAGTCGAAATGTAGTTTTGGATAACGGTTTAAAATACTGCTGAGGTGTCGAAAAGTTTTTTCAGGTGTCAAAACACCAAGAGTGTCAGGTAATAAAACGCGTGCAATAGGCTGCTCAGATAAGAAATCAAGATAATCAAATACATATTCTTTTGAAGTTTCCATTCCATTACTCCAATCTTCCAGATAAACATTGGTAGTAAAACCTTCATCAGCAGCCATCTGTATGCTCTTTGCAACATGGTTGAAATGCTCTTTGGGCTGTTGCTTAAGCTGGTATTTTAAATGATTTAGAGAACCTTTTGTGAGTAGATTTTGAACTTTTGCTCCTGCGTCTTTCATCCACTGGATTGAGGCACCATTATCTACAAAGGTGAGTACTTCCATTTTGTCTATGAGACCTTTTTTGGAACCCCAAGAGGTAATTTCTTTTACGGCTTTGAACTCCCCTTCAGATACTCGGGCAGAAGCTATTTCAATTCGGTCTACATTGAGTTCTTGTAAAAGTAGTTGTGCTAGAGTTAGCTTTTCAGAAACTGAAAAAGAGACCCCTGAGGTTTGTTCACCATCTCTCAGTGTGGTATCCATTATTTCAATCGTCCTACTCATATATCAACTGCTATAGGGGGGTGTTATTCGCAAAATCTTGAATTTCTGACTTTATATTGTTCAGAAAATCAATATCGTCATAACCGTTTAGCATGTTTTCTTTTTTATAAGAGTTTATTTCAAAAGAGTTTGAAGACTGAGTGCCTGCAATTTGAATTTTTTGATTGGGGAGATCTACTATCAATTCTGTTTTTGGATCCTTGTCGATCGCTTCAAAAACCTCATTGAGAAATTCTGGGGATACTTGAACGGGTAAGACACCAATATTCAAACAATTATTCTTAAATATATCTGCAAAAAAGCTTGAAACTACACAACGAAAACCATAATCATAAACTGCCCAAGCAGCGTGTTCTCTGGAAGAGCCCGAACCAAAATTTCGTCCTCCCACAAGGATTTTACCCGAATAGGTAGGGTTGTTTAATACGAAGTCGGCCTTTGGGCTGTTGTCTTGATTGTAGCGCCAGTCACGGAATAAATTGTCACCAAAACCTTTTCTTTCTGTTGCTTTTAAAAAACGAGCAGGAATGATTTGATCTGTATCGACATTTTCTATGGGTAAAGGAACTGCGGTACTTTTTAATGTATGAAATGAATCGTATGCCATTTGTTTAGATTAAAGTTCGAGGGTCAGTTATTTTTCCAGTTATGGCTGCAGCAGCTGCAACAAGTGGGCTGGCTAATAAAGTTCGTGCTCCAGGACCCTGTCTACCCTCAAAGTTTCTGTTTGAGGTACTTACAGCGTATTTTCCAGCCGGAATTTTATCATCATTCATTGCCAAACAAGCAGAACAACCAGGCTCTCTGAGTTCAAAGTCAGCAGCCTCAAAAATTTCAATTAAGCCTTCCTCTTTTATCGATTGAAGTACTTTATGCGATCCTGGAACCAACCATGCGGTTACATTTGCTGCGCGCTTATGTCCTTTTACAACTCCTGCAAAAGCTCTAAAGTCTTCAATTCGTCCGTTGGTACAACTACCAATAAAAACATAATCAATGGGTTTGCCTATCATGCTTTCACCTTCATTATATCCCATATAAGCTAATGACTTAGCATAGGTTGAAGCACCTCCTTCAAGCTCTTCTGCTTTTGGAATGGCTTTTGTGATACTTATGCCCATACCTGGATTAGTGCCAAAAGTGATCATGGGGTCAATTTCTGAACCGTCAAAAACATATTCTTTATCGAAGATGGCACCTTCATCTGTGTGGAGTGTTTCCCAATAGTTCATCGCTTTATCCCAAGCGGCTCCTTCTGGTGTGAATTCTCTTCCTTTAATGTATTCAAAGGTTTTTTCATCTGGGGCAATCATTCCCCCACGGGCACCCATTTCAATACTCAGGTTACAAACCGTCATTCGACCTTCCATAGAAAGTGATCTAAAAACTTCTCCAGCATATTCAACGAAGTATCCCGTTGCACCAGAGGTGGTTAATTTAGAAATGATAAACAAGGCGACGTCCTTTGGGGTTACTCCGTGGTTGAGTGAACCTTCAATTGTAATTCGCATTTTTTTGGGTTTGGGTTGAAGAATACATTGCGTAGCTAGAACCATTTCAACTTCTGAGGTTCCTATTCCGAAAGCGATTGCTCCAAATGCACCGTGAGTTGAAGTGTGGGAATCTCCACATACAATCGTTGCACCGGGCTGGGTTATTCCATACTCAGGACCTACAACATGTACAATTCCATTTTTTTTGTGTCCTAATCCCCAATAAGAAATACCGTGTTCTTTTGCGTTTTCTTCTAGGGCTTTCAATTGATTTCTTGAAAGCGGATCAGCAACGGGCAAGTGTTGGTTTTGTGTAGGGGTGTTATGGTCTGCTGTTGCAAAAGTTTTTTCAGGAAAAAGTACAGGTAATGCTCTGTTCTTCAATCCAAGAAAAGCAACAGGACTAGTTACCTCATGGATCATGTGGCGATCGATAAAAAGCACATCGGGTCCGTCCTCAATACTTTTTACGACATGCGAATCCCATACTTTATCAAACAGGGTTTTTTTCATCTCAGAGAGCGTTTAAATTAAATGTTACTAGCTTTAATAATTTTAGGCAGATCTTCATCGCCTATTTCTTTTTGTTTGTCTGCTACTATCAAAAACTGTTGATACACTTTATCAAGTTGCAACTTGTCCAATTCATAGCCTATGTTTTTGGCACGATAGGCGAGAGCAGCTCTACCGCTTCTGGCTGTGAGTATGATCGAAGATTCGGTTACACCAACATCAGTAGGATTGATGATTTCATAGGTTTCTCTTTTTTTGATCACACCATCTTGGTGAATTCCAGAGGAATGAGCAAAAGCGTTGGATCCCACTATGGCTTTGTTTGGCTGAACAGGCATTGCCATACTTTCAGAAACCAATTGGCTGATACCGTAAAGCATGTTGGATTGTATTCGAGTATCCAGGTTCATAGTAGGGTGTTGACGCATGATCATGACAACTTCTTCTAGAGAGGTGTTACCTGCCCGTTCGCCAATTCCGTTTATAGTGCACTCAATTTGCCTTGCGCCGTTTTGAATACCTGTAATGGAATTTGCAGTGGCCAAACCTAGATCGTTGTGGCAATGACAGGAGAGGGTTGCCTTGTGTATGCCTTTGACATTTTCTTTAAGATATCTCATCTTAGCACCGTACTCTTCAGGTAAGCAGTAGCCAGTAGTATCAGGAATATTTAATACTGTTGCTCCAGCTTTGATGACCGCTTCACAAACACGTGCAAGAAATTCGTTGTCTGTTCTGCCTGCATCCTCCGCATAAAACTCAACGTCTTCCACATAACTTTTAGCGTGAGCTACTGCGGCAACAGCGCGCTCAATTATCTGTTCTGGTGTTGCGTTAAACTTATATCGCATATGACTTTCTGAAGTCCCTATGCCGGTATGAATGCGTGATCTTTTTGCAGCTTTTAGGGCATCAGCTGCAACATCAATATCTTTTTTTACCGCACGTGTCAAGCCACAAACACGGGCATTTTTTACTAACTTTGATATGTCTTGAACCGCTTTAAAGTCTCCTGGGCTAGAAACTGGAAAACCCGCTTCTATTACATCAACCCCCAATAGATCAAGCTGTTCTGCTACTTTGAGTTTAGTCGCTGAGTCTAATTTACAGCCCGGTACTTGCTCCCCATCTCTAAGGGTAGTGTCAAAAATTTCAACATATTCCATACCGCTGGGCATCAGAAAGGTTTTAAATTATGTTACTAAACTACTATTTCCCTACAACTCCAATAAAAATAGCTATTTTTGTATTACAACATTCGACCAGTTAAACTAGTGTCTAACATGCTAATTATTAGTATCTTGTATCAAAATGCATTACGATGACAAATGAGCAGAAAGATAATTTGTTTGTTCTTGTAAAGTCGCTCTCTAAATCTGAGAAAAGACAGTTTACCCTTTATGTGGGTCGAATGGGTTCCAATGAAGATTCTAAATTCTTGAATTTATTTCAATTGCTGGATAAGATGAATCACTATGATGAAAAGGTGATTCTAAGCAAAGGAATCGTCACCAAACAGCAGCTATCCAATCTTAAAGCACATTTATACAAACAAATTCTTATTAGTTTGAGAATGAATCCAATGCATAAAAACATACGGATTCAGATACGAGAACAATTGGATTTTGCAACGATTTTATATCAAAAAGGACTTTATAAGCAAAGCTTGAAAGTGCTTGAAAAAGCAAAGCTTTTAGCGAACAAACACGAGGAAAAGTATATTGCTTACGATATAGTCGAGCTAGAAAAAGTAATCGAATCACAGTACATTACTAGAAGTTTGAGCAACCGTGCAGAAACATTAATTGTGGAGGCAGAAGAATTGAGAAACCACAACAATCTAGCTACACAACTTTCCAATCTTTCCCTTCAACTGTACGAGCGTCTCATAAAAGCGGGTTATGCAAAAAGTGATCAAGAATTTCGAGAAATCACTCAGTTTTTTTATGAAAACCTTCCAAAAATTGACAATGAGAAGTTAGGTTTTAGAGAAAAGCTTTGGTACTATAAAGCGCATGTATGGTACAGTTTTTTGACTCAAGATTTTTTATCTACTTACAGATATGCTTCAAAATGGGTAAAAATGTTTGAGGAATCTCCAGCTATGATTAGTATTCACCCTGTTTTTTATCTGAAAGGCAATAATTACCTTATGGAAAGCTTGGCTTTGATCAAGTACCCTTCAAAGTTTGAGGAAACTTTAAATAAGATGATGTATTGGACCAATCATAATAACTTTCCTGTAAATGACAACCTCAAGGCTTTGGTTTTTCAGTTTTACTTCAACAATAAACTCAATGCACACTTTTTAGTCGGAAGTTTTGAAGAAGGATTGATTTTAATACCAGAAATAAAAAAAGGAATTAGAGATTACAGCAACCAGATTGATCCGCATCACATCATGATGTTTTATTACAAAATTGCATGCCTCTATTTTGGAGCTGAAGATTATGAGAACTGTATTTTGTATCTCGACAAAATCATCAGTAACAAGAGCTTGAAAATGAGAGAGGATTTACTTTGTTTTTCAAGGGTACTCAATATTTTCGCTCATTACGAAGCTGGTTTCGATTATCATCTGGAGTCTCATTTGAGGGAAACCTATAAGTTTCTGATTAAAATGGATGATTTGCACGAAGTGCAAAAAGCGATGATTCGATTTGTAAAAAAGTTAGGAGACATATATCCACACGAGCTAAAAACAGCCTTTGAGGAATTGTACAAGGAACTCAAACAATATGAAAATGATCCCTATGAAAGACGTTCTTTTTTGTACTTGGATATTCTTTCTTGGTTAGAAAGTAAAATTAAAATGATACCTATAGCACAAGTGATTCGTGAAAAGGCATCTATTTTAAATCGGAAAGAACGCTCTTCCATAAGCCCAATCCCTTAGGGATTGAGATAAAAACAATCCTTTCTTTTTTCACCGGATGTTCAAGTTCCAACTTTTGAGCATGAAGACTTATAGAGCCATCTGTATTACTCCTTTTAGCTCCGTACTTAAGATCCCCTTGTATGGGAAAGCCAAGTGCACTTAGCTGAGCCCGAATTTGATGATGTCGTCCTGTTTCTAGTTCTATTTCTATTAGGCTATAGCGGTCAAAATCTTGAATTTTAGTATAATGCAACAAGGCTTTTTTACTGTTTGGGACTTCCTTACTATGTGCTTTGGATTTGTTTTGTTGGTTGTTTCGAGTCATCCAATGAGTTAGGCTCCCTTTTTGTTGCGGGAACGTTTTGTCTACTAGCGCCCAGTAGGTTTTTTTTGGAATGCGCTTTTTGAATTGTTCATTTAAACGACTTAGTGCTTTTGAGGTTCTAGCAAAAACAACCACTCCACTTGTAGGCCGGTCCAAGCGGTGTACAATACCGAGGTAAACAGCACCTGTTTTATTGTATTTCTTTTTAAGATATTCTTTCACAAAGTCCGCAAGTGTAACATCCCCTGTGTGGTCACCTTGAACCAGTTCCCCTGCTTTTTTAGAAACCACAATGAGATGGTTGTCTTCAAAAAGTATTCGTTCCTCTAGTTCCAAGGATTAATACTGTTCTGTTTCGTTAGGAAAATCCTTTGATTTGACGTCTTGGGTATACTGTTCAACGGCATTGTGGATTATTTTATCCAAATCGGAATAGCGGCGTAAAAAACGAGGACTAAATTCTTTATTCATACCCAGCATATCGTGCAGTACGAGCACTTGACCGTCTACAAGAGGACCTGCTCCAATACCAATAATCGGAATATTTACAGATGCAGTGGCTTTTTTAGCAAGACTAGCAGGTATTTTTTCTAAAACAACACCAAAACAACCGAGTTGTTCTAACATGATTGTATCATTGAGAAGTTGTTCGGCCTCTTCTTCTTCTTTTGCTCTTACTGTATAGGTGCCAAATTTATAAATTGATTGTGGTGTGAGGCCCAAGTGTCCCATAACCGGAATGCCAGCTTTGATAATACGTTCTATGGAATCTTTTACTTGAATACCTCCTTCTACTTTTACTGCATGTGCACCAGATTCTTTCATGATTCGAATTGCAGAACGAAGTGCTTCCTTTGAGTCGGCTTGATAAGTACCAAAAGGCAAATCGACAACCACCAAAGCACGTTTTGCACCACGCACAACACTACTTGCATGATAAATCATCTGGTCTAAAGTTATTGGCAAGGTTGTTTCATGCCCACCCATAACATTAGATGCAGAGTCCCCTACTAAAATGATGTCTATTCCCGCACCGTCCACAAGCCCTGCAAAGGTGTAATCATATGCAGTAAGCATAGCTATTTTCTCTCCACTAACTTTCATTTGTTGAAGTGATTTGGTGGTGACGCGACTGTATGTTTGTGATGTCATAGTGAGTTCTGTGATGTAAAAATAGTATGTTTTGCTCAGAGCACCCCAAAGGGAAGTAAAAAAAACAGTTTTCTAAAAGAGACTGCCATGCTGTCAGTAAACTAAGGTTGGCATAATGATTGAATTTGGATTGAAAAATTTAATTAAGAATCATGAGTAAAATAATTGGAATTGATTTAGGAACAACAAATTCATGTGTCTCTGTAATGGAGGGTAATGAACCAGTTGTTATTCCAAACGCTGAAGGTAAACGTACAACTCCCTCTGTAATCGCTTTTGTAGAAGGTGGTGAAATTAAGGTAGGTGACCCTGCAAAACGTCAAGCAGTTACCAATCCAACCAAAACGATAGCCTCTGTAAAGCGTTTTATGGGGAATAAATTTTCAGAATCTAAAGGTGATGTAGGTTCCGTAGCCTACAAAGTGGTCAAAGGAGACAACGATACACCTCGTATTGATATAGATGGTCGTATGTACAGCCCACAAGAGCTTTCTGCAATGACTTTACAAAAGATGAAAAAAACGGCGGAGGATTATCTTGGACAAGACGTTACTGAAGCAGTAATCACTGTTCCAGCATACTTCAACGATTCCCAACGTCAGGCAACTAAAGAGGCTGGAGAAATCGCTGGATTAAAAGTACAGCGTATTATTAACGAACCAACTGCTGCTGCTTTGGCCTACGGATTGGATAAAGGGGGGTCAGATAAAAAAATTGCAGTTTACGATCTTGGTGGTGGAACCTTTGATATTTCTATCTTAGAACTAGGAGATGGTGTTTTTGAAGTGCTTTCAACCAATGGTGATACACGTTTAGGAGGAGACGATTTCGATCAAGTAATCATCGACTTTTTGGCAGAAACTTTTATGAAGGACGAAACCATCGACCTGAGAAAAGATCCCATGGCTTTACAACGTTTAAAAGAAGCGGCTGAAAAAGCCAAAATTGAACTTTCTTCTTCAGCTCAAACAGAAATCAATTTACCCTATGTTACAGCTACCGACTCTGGACCAAAACACTTAGTAACTACTTTAACAAGAGCCAATTTTGAAAAGTTGGCAGATGATTTGGTAAAAAGATCAATGACTCCTGTTAAAAAAGCATTAGATGATGCAGGTTTGTCTACCGGTGATATTGATGAGGTAATACTCGTCGGAGGATCTACCCGAATCCCAGTGATTCAAGAAGAAGTAGAAAAATTCTTTGGCAAGAAACCTTCAAAAGGAGTAAACCCTGACGAAGTGGTAGCAATTGGTGCTGCAATTCAAGGAGGAGTTCTCACAGGAGATGTAAAAGATGTTTTATTACTCGATGTAACACCCTTGTCTTTGGGTATTGAAACTATGGGAGGAGTGATGACTAAATTGATTGAGTCCAACACGACTATTCCAACAAAAAAATCACAGATTTTTTCAACCGCTGCAGACAACCAACCTTCGGTTGAAATCCACGTTTTACAAGGAGAGCGTTCTATGGCAACAGACAACAAAACTATTGGACGTTTCCATTTAGACGGGATTCCACCAGCACAGCGTGGAACTCCTCAAATTGAGGTGACTTTTGATATTGACGCTAATGGAATCATTAAAGTTAGTGCTTTAGACAAGGCTACGAATAAATCTCAAGACATTCGTATTGAAGCTTCTTCCGGTTTAACAGAAGAAGAAATTGAGCGAATGAAAAAAGAAGCAGAAGCAAATGCAGATGCAGATAAAAAAGTGAAGGAAGAAGCTGAAAAATTAAACAGTGCCGACCAAATGATTTTCCAAACAGAAAAGCAATTGAAAGAGTTTGGAGAAAAGCTTTCAGAGGATAAAAAAGCACCCATCGAGGCTGCTCTTGAGGACTTGAAAAAAGCATATGAATCAAAAGATCTTGATGCGATTGACAAAGCGCTCGAGACCATAAACGAGGCATGGAAAAACGCTTCTGAGGAAATGTACAAAGCTCAGGCCGAAGCTGGAGGGGCTGCTGGAGCAGAGGCTTCACAACCCGAGTCAGAAGCCAAAGGCGGAGATGACGTACAAGACGTTGATTTTGAAGAAGTCAAATAACTTAGCTTACTATTGTTTAAAAAAAGCCCTCTTTAGTATTTGAGGGCTTTTTTTATAATTATAAGACATCTTGAAATAAGATTGTTAGAAAGAAAGCTTGTTTAGTAAAATGAAATCCCTTAAGTATTACAAGGCGTTTTCTTAATTTAGCTAAAAAATAAATGAAAGAGGATCAAATCTTAGCACTTTTAAATCAGAGTTCTAAAAACACACTCATGGAAACGCTGCATATTGAATATACAGCTGTGGGTACAGATTTTCTCCAAGCACGTATGCCTGTAAATACTAAAGTATTACAGCCCGATGGAGTACTGCATGGTGGGGCTACAGCTGCACTGGCAGAAAGTGTAGGAAGTGCAGCCGTATTTGTTCTCAATAAAGATCCAAACGTACAAGTAAGGGGTATAGAAATCACTGCCAATCATCTTAAAAGTGTATCAAGTGGTTTTGTCTTGGCTACTGCACGACCCATGCATCAAGGAAAAACAATACAACTGTGGGAAATTCGAGTAGAAGATGATGAGGCAAACTTGATCTCTCTTTGTAAACTCACCACATACAGTCGTAGAAAAGACTAATGAAAAACCCTCAGTCGCTAAAAGATTATTTAACAATTCTCTGGAAAGAACAACGGCCCTTTGTTATGTATAAAATTCCAAACTCAAAGCGTGTTGTGCTTTATTCCCAAAATGACCATGAGCTGCATACTACGCTTAACTTGGATTGCGATGGTTTTGTCTTTGCTCCTTTTGACTTGAATAAAACAACCTATTTTATCCCTAGAGCCAATAAACAAGAGTTTTCTGTTCTTGAAAAATCAGAATTCAACAGTGACGATTCCGCTAAAAGTTCTGAAGATGATAAGACCAAAAGGGACTTTATTGTCTTAGTAGAAAAAGCATTAAAGGAGATAAAAAAGGGAAAGTATAAAAAATTGGTAGTCTCCAGAAAAACAGATTTCATAAGTTCCAAAAGTCCAATTAGTGTATTTATGGACCTGGTTTCACTTTACGAACATGCTATGGTATATTTATGGTTTCATCCTAGTGTGGGCTGTTGGTTGGGTGCTAGTCCAGAGCGATTTCTCAGTAGGAAGGGAGAAAGTTTACAAACGGAAGCATTGGCAGGGACACAGCCTTTCGATGAAAATAAACCCATACAATGGAATGCCAAAGAAATGGATGAGCAAGCTCTAGTAGCCGATCAAGTTCGAAATGTTTTGACTTCCTTTTTTCCTCGGGAACAACTAGTGGAAGACCCAGTAATAACTGTTCGTGCTGGTAATTTAATACACTTATCGAGTCTTTTTGTAATCCCTTCAGAAAAGCCTTCTATAGATGTTCTTGCAAAAGCATTGCATCCAACACCTGCAGTGGGAGGAGTGCCTAAAAAAGAGGCAATAAAATTCATTCAAAAAGAAGAGGGATATGACAGATCTTTTTATACTGGCTTTTTTGGATTACTAACTCCTGAAGAAACAAAGTTATTTGTGAATTTGAGATGTGCTCAGTGGAAGGAGGGTGTTTATTCTTTATACCTGGGAGCTGGTATAATTGATGGGAGTGAACCCGAACAAGAGTGGAAAGAAACCCAGCGAAAAGCGAAAACGATTTTAAAAGTACTCTAAAGGCTGTGTGAATGCCTTTGGGTTTTGTATTTTTGATACATGCCAGAAGATCTTGTGACGCATGAATAGATTTCCTTCCATTCCCTTAGCCCAAACCGTTGTTCGCCTTTGTGAAGTAGCAAAAATTGAACAAATTGTGATTTGTGCAGGTTCTAGGAATGCACCACTTACAAACGGTTTTGTTTCTCTCCCTTATTTTAAAACCTATAGTATTGTAGATGAGAGAGCAGCTGCCTTTTTTGCTTTAGGTTTGGCACAACAACTTCAGCAGCCCGTTGCACTAGTCTGTACATCTGGTTCAGCACTACTCAATTTTTATCCGGCTGTAGCGGAAGCATTTTACAGTGATATCCCTCTAGTGGTGCTTTCAGCAGATCGAATGCCTCACCGTATAGATATTGGCGATGGACAAACAATTCGTCAAAAAGGGGTTTTTGAGCCTCATCTAGAGGCAGCAGCAGATTTAAAAGCAGATGTCAGTCATTCCACTAAAACACTGCTTGAAAATCCAATGCAAAATTTACTTCCATCAAATGCCGATGAATCAGAAGTTGTAGCAATTCAACAACAAACACAAAAACACAATGAAAAGGAAATAATTAGGGTTTTGAAAGTAGCAATTACTGAAAATGGTCCAGTTCATTTGAATATACCCCTTGAGGAGCCCCTTTATGAAACTACTACAGAGGTCATCCCGCTACCTGAGATGTTACCATCAATTGAAAAGCCTCAACTAAAAGTATCAAAGAAAGAAACATGGATCAATTTATGGAATAAAAGTCCAAAAAAATGGGTAGTAATTGGTGTGCTTCAGCCCAATAGTATTGATCAAATATGGATCGATGCTTTGTGTAATGACCCTTCCGTTGTTGTCTTTACAGAAACTACTTCTAATGTGACACATCCAAAAGCAGTAGGCTCTATAGATATTCTTATGGCTCCTTTAGAAATGAAGGAAAATCAATTGAGTATTGATCTACAGCCAGAATTACTCCTCACTTTTGGAGGTATGGTTGTTTCTAAAAAATTGAAGGCTTTTTTGAGAAAGTACCGACCCAAGCACCACTGGCATGTTGACATAAAAAAAGCCTACAATACTTACTACTCCTTAACAGAACATATTCAATCTTCTCCAGAAGATTTTTTAGGTATACTGTATAGAAAACACCACAATCCAAAAACTGACTATCAAAAATCTGTATTGGAACAGTATGCTCAATTTAAAAGTGCGGGTCAAAACTACCTCAAAAAGCAACCTTTTTCAGATTTAAAAGTGTTTGAGCTCATTTCTCAAAAATTGCCTGCAGGACTACAACTTCAATTGGCGAATAGTTCTTCAATACGATACGCTCAATTATTTTCCTGGCCTGAAAGGACCGTTATCTTTTGTAATAGAGGGACTAGTGGTATAGACGGTAGTACAGCAACTGCTATTGGAGCTGCGCTGATTAATAAAAGGCCTACCGTTTTGATCACCGGAGATTTAAGTTTCTTTTACGACATCAACGGTTTATGGAACAACTACATTCCAAAAAACTTTAAAATAATATTGATTAATAACGGTGGAGGAGGAATTTTTCGGATTTTGCCGGGTGAAAAAGGCAGTAAAAATTACGAAACTTATTTTGAGACGGTACACCAACGCGAGGCAAAATATTTGTGTAAGTCTTTTGGAATAGGGTATCGAAAGGTTAATTCTTTTGGAGCCTTAAAAAGAAAACTTCCTCGATTCTTTAAAACAATGAAAGGACCTCAACTTCTTGAAATCAAAACACCTCGTACTAAGAATGATGAGGTTTTATTGAATTATTTTAATGCAATGGTATCAAAAACTTTATTTTCGTAAAAAAAAGAGATATGAGAAAATGGAAATCACTAGGAACCTATAGCGATATCCTTTTTGAACTTTGTGATGGGGTCGCAAAAATTACGATCAATCGTCCCGAAGTTTACAATGCCTTTCGTCCTGAAACAAACATTCAAATGCTGGAGGCAATGGAAGTGTGTCGTGAGCGTAATGATATTGACGTAGTTGTGTTCACAGGAATTGGCGATAAAGCCTTCTGTAGTGGAGGCGATCAGAATGTCAAAGGAATTGGAGGCTATGTAGGTGAGGATGGGGTTCCTAGACTCAATGTACTTGATTTGCACAAACGCATTCGTGAATTGCCTAAACCTGTTGTTGCTATGGTCAACGGTTATGCTATAGGAGGAGGTCATGTGTTGCATGTAGTTTGTGATTTGACCATAGCCAGTGAAAATGCCATCTTTGGTCAAACGGGACCTAAAGTAGGTAGTTTTGATGGTGGGTTTGGTTCTTCCTACCTTGCTCGTCACGTTGGCCAAAAAAAGGCACGAGAAATTTGGTTTTTATGTCAGCAATATTCGGCACAAGAGGCTTTGGATATGGGATTGGTAAATAAGGTTGTCCCTTTGGAAAAGCTGGAAGATACAGTTATGGAATGGTGCCAAATCATGCAGCAACGGAGTCCTCTAGCACTTCGTATGATTAAAAGGTCATTGAATGCTGAATTAGACGGTCAGCACGGTTTGATGCAATTAGCAGGTGATGCCACCTTGATGTATTATTTGATGGAAGAAGCTCAGGAAGGAAAAAAAGCTTTTTTAGAAAAAAGAAGTCCAAATTTCAAGAAATATCCAAAGTTTCCCTGATCTATGATATATAAAGCCAAGATATGGATTCGGGCAGCACGACTGCGAACTCTGCCGCTTTCATTATCTGGAATAATTGTGGGTAACGCCATGAGCATCAAAGAACCCAATTTCTCATGGGTGCTTTTTGTTTTCATGCTCCTTACAGCAACGGGTTTTCAAATCATTTCGAATTTTGCAAACGATTATGGAGACGGTGTTAAGGGTACAGACAATGACAATAGATTAGGTCCCAAACGTGTGCTTCAGTCGGGTTTACTTTCAAAAGAAGAATTAAAACAAGGAATTTTTTTGAGTTCACTAGTGTCTTTTGTCTTGGCACTTTTCTCAATAATTTATGCTTTTGGAATAGATTCATGGTTGTACATATTTCTATTTATAAGTTTTACTTTTTTGAGTATTTGGGCGGCTATACGTTATACCGTAGGTGAGGCGGCCTATGGTTACCAAGGGTTTGGAGACTTGTTTGTTTTCCTTTTTTTTGGTGGTTTAAGTGTTATGGGCTCCTATTTTATTCAGGTAAAGTCCCTAGATGTAAAAGTGGGTGTATTGGCAATAGCTATTGGTTTACTGGCTGTAGGTGTTTTAAATTTAAACAATATGCGTGATTTAGGAAGTGATCGTCTTGTTGGTAAAAGAACATTTGCTGTTTTTTTGGGACAGAAAAAAGCCAAAACGTACCATATAACAATACTTATTTCTTCCTACATTCTGTTGTTAACCGTTTTTGTTCCTACAAAGGAACCTATTCACTGGTTGCCTTTATTGGTTGTTTTCCCCCTTTTTACCCATTTGATTCGAGTGATTAAAACTAAGGCTCCCATAGCATTTGATCCTGAATTAAAAAAATTGGCGCTTACCACTTTCTTGCTTTCAATTTTAATTTTCATAACCGCATTATCAGGTTTATGAACGCGCATTATTTCAAACATCAACTTCAATTTATACGGCCAAGTGGTACTTCTAGAGGAATTTTAACCACAAAAGATAGTTGGTTTATTGTGTTGGAGCATGAAGAAAAAAGAGGGATAGGGGAGTGTAGTCTTTTGAAGGGATTAAGCATAGACGCTGTACCTCATTTTGAGCAAGAACTCAAAAAACTATGTGATTCTATAAATAATCAAACCACGCTGCCCAATCTCACAGCATGGCCTTCTATAAGAATGGGTTATGAGATGGCACTTTTAGATTTGAGTAAAGAAACACCTTATCTATTATTCCCTTCTGAATTTACTGAAGGAAAATCTCCTATCCCTATAAACGGGTTGGTTTGGATGGGGTCTTTTGATTATATGAAAAGTCAAATCAAATCCTTGCTGGAACGCGGTTTTGATTGTATCAAATTAAAAATTGGGGCCTTGGATTTTAAAAAAGAACTTCAGCTTTTGAAGCAAGTGCGTAATGAATTCAAAGCTCAAGAAATTACATTGCGAGTAGATGCAAATGGGGCTTTTTCTCCAAAAAATGCTTTGGAAAAACTGAAGCAACTCAGTGATTACGATTTGCATTCCATTGAACAGCCAATAGCGGTTAATCAATGGGATATAATGAGCAAGCTCTGCGAACAAAGCCCTGTCCCTATTGCTCTGGATGAAGAATTAATCGGTTGTTTTTCAGAAGAAAAACAGCAAGGGCTCTTGGACACTATAAAGCCCGATTATTTAATTATAAAACCCAGCTTACTGGGTGGGTTTCAAGCTTCTGATCAATGGATTGCTTTGGCTAAAAAAAATGGAATTGGCTGGTGGATTACTAGTGCCTTGGAAAGTAATATTGGATTAAATGCCATCGCACAGTGGACCTTTAAAATCGAGGCAATGGGTCAACAAGGTCTGGGTACGGGATCTCTTTTTAAAAATAACATTAGCAGTCCTTTGAAAATTAATTTCGGTTGTCTTTGGAACGATAATTTAATACCTTGGGAGAAATTCTACTAGTATGTTTTTGAGTCAGGACCTTCGTCATAAAAATCCATTTTGGATGTATTTGCTCGGTTCTTTTGTTGTCATCATATTTACTATTATAGGGCAATTGCCGATGGGTTTTTTTATGACCAAGGATCTCATTTTGGCTGCTGGAGGAGATCCCATGGCAGCATTAAGAAGCTTAAATAAGAATCTCCAATTGGTTTTACTTTTGATTCCCTTCGTCTTTGGATTCTTAGGTTTGATTTTAGTGGTAAAAAAATTACACGATCGAAGCATGTTAAGTATTACAACTGCGAGAGCTAAACTGGATTGGAATCGTTTTTTTTCTGCTTTTTTTCTTTGGGGAGGACTGACAGTGGCGTTGGTTTTAGGGGACTATTTCTTTAATCCAGATTCCTATCAGTGGAATTTTGAACCCAAAGCTTTTGCTTTATTAGTTGTTATATCAATCGCTTTAATTCCAATACAAACCAGCCTTGAAGAGTATGTTTTTCGAGGTTATTTGATGCAGGGTTTTGCTACATATTTTAAGAGTAGGGGGTTGGCACTATTTATGACTTCAGCCTTTTTTGGAAGTTTACATATTTTTAATCCAGAAGTCGAGCAACTAGGTTATGGTATATTGGTTTATTATATTGGTACTGGTTTTTTCTTGGGTATTCTTACTCTTATGGATGAAGGTTTAGAACTCGCCTTGGGATTCCATGCTGCAAACAATCTTTTTACCGCATTGTTGGTAACCTCTTCTTGGACTGCCTTCCAAACAGAGTCCCTTTTTATCGATATTTCAGAGCCCTCCTTGGGTGCTGAAATTTTCCTTAGTCTTGGTTTATTATTTCCTCTTTTTTTATGGTTTATGGCTAAGAGATATCACTGGTCCAATTGGAAAAACAAACTCTTTGATCGATTATAAAAATGCAAACACCACACTACACAAAAATTCACAATCGTTTTCTACTTAACGGCTATCATTATGATTATGAGGACTTAAAAGAAGTTGCCTACAATTTTGTAAAAGAGGGAGATCAGTACGAACGTTATCTTGGTGATTTTTTATTGGACTGGATGGATAATTCGGATTCGATTTATTTAGAAAGTTCAGGAACTACTGCTACACCAAAAAAACTACGCTTTAAAAAGCAAGCTCTTGTAAACAGCGCGATTGCAACTGGAGACTTTTTTGGGGTTAGCGTTGGTTCTCGTGCCTTGCACTGTCTTCCTGCTAAGTATATCGCTGGCAAGATGATGCTTGTTCGAGCGATGATCCTTGGCCTTGAAATCGATCTAATTTCTCCTTCAAAAAGACCTTTTTATAAGAACGAAAAATCTTACGACTTTGTTGCCATGACACCCATGCAAGCGTATCATTCACTTTCAGATTTAGGCAAAGTAGGCACATTGATTGTGGGAGGGGCTTTTGTTTCTAAAGCGCTCCAGCAGCAGTTAAAAGAAAGAAAAGTAAATGCTTTTGAAACCTATGGGATGATGGAAACCTTATCCCATATCGCAGTAAGAAAAATGACCGATCCTTCTTCAGTTTTCAAATGTTTACCAAACATTGAAGTAGGAAAAGATGAGCGCAATTGTTTGATTATAGATGCTCCATATTTGGGAGTTGAACGATTAAGAACCAATGACGAGGTAGAGCTCTTTAGTTCTAGGCAATTTAGGTTAATTGGTCGAGTAGATCACATTATCAACTCTGGAGGGGTTAAATTACATCCGGAACAAATAGAACGAAAGCTTTCCGAGCATTTGGATTTTCATTTTTTTATTGATCGAGTGGAAGATTCCTTACTTGGAGAGAAGGTTGTTTTAGTCGTAAAAGAAAATGCTGACTTGACAGTTGAACTACTTCAAGAAAAACTTAAAAAATGCACTTCTTTAGAACCTTATGAAATTCCAAAATCCGTTGTTTATTTTAATGGATTTAAAGAAACCTACAGCGGTAAAATTAAACGCACTTCCACAATGAGTCAAAAGCCCTCACGTGTCTTAGACTTGTAGTACTCCCATGTTGAATTTTTCGGTAGCAGGAGCGTGATTTGCTAATGTAATTCCCATGCTTATCCATGAACGGGTTTCTATTGGATCTATAACAGCGTCAACCCAAAGTTGGGAAGCTGCATAGAGTATTTCAGTTTTTTCTTTGTAGTCCTTGCTGATTTGCTCTTTCAAGGTTGTTTCTTTTTTCTTGTCTAATGTGACACCTGATTTTTTTACAGCTGCTTTTTCTATTTGTAATAATACATTTGCGGCTTGTTCTCCTCCCATAACCGCCATTTTTGCTGAAGGCCAAGCTAACATAAGCCTTGGATCAAATGCTTTACCACACATAGCATAATTTCCAGCTCCAAAAGAGTTTCCTACGACTACAGTAAATTTAGGAACAACAGAATTCGCAACGGCATTCACCATTTTAGCACCGTCTTTTATTATTCCGCTGTGTTCTGCCTTACTGCCTACCATAAATCCAGTTACATCTTGTAAAAATACTAGAGGGATATTACGTTGGTTACAATTGGCGATAAATCGTGTTGCTTTATCAGCGGCATCTCCATAAATTACACCACCAAACTGCATTTCACCTGTTTTACTTTTTACTACTTTTCTCTGATTGGCAACGATTCCTACAGACCAGCCTTCGATTTTTGCATAGGTAGTAATTAGTGTTTGACCGTATTCTTTTTTGTATTCATCAATCGAATCTGCATCAACGATCAGGTCAATGAGTTCATAAGTGTCATAGGGTTGATTTCGCTCTTTGGGAATGAGAGTGTAGAGGTTTTCTGGATTGGCTTTTGGTTCAATTGTTTGTGAACGATGGAATCCAGCTGATTTTGGAGCTCCCATCTTTTCCATCAGGCTTCTTATTTTTTTAAGCGCTTCTTGATCATTTTTTACTTTATAATCCGTAACCCCGCTTATGCCGCTATGTGTATCGGCACCACCTAAAAATTCATTGTCTACTTCTTCGCCAATTGCCGCTTTCACTAAATAACTTCCTGCCAGGAAAATACTCCCTGTTTTTTCCACAATAATGGCTTCATCGGACATTATAGGAAGATATGCACCACCCGCTACACAACTGCCCATTACGGCCGCAATTTGGACTATTCCCTTGCTGCTCATACGAGCATTATTTCTAAAAATACGACCAAAGTTTTCTTTATCAGCAAATAGCTGTTCCTGTAAGGGCAGGAAAATACCAGCACTATCCACAAGATAAATGATGGGTATGTTGTTTTCCATAGCTATTTCTTGAGCTCTTAAGTTCTTTTTAGCTGTCATGGGAAACCAAGCTCCTGCTTTTACGGTTGGATCATTTGCAACAATGACGCATGTTTTTCCTGAAACAATACCAATAACGACCACCACCCCTGCAGAAGGACAGCCTCCGTATTGACCATACATGTTTTCTGCTGCTAGTATGCCTACCTCATAGACATTTTTTGGGTCGTCAACCAATTGATTGATACGCTCACGAGCGGACAGTTTTCCTTGGTTTTTTAATTTAGCAAGACGCTCCTTTCCACCTCCTAATTTTATTTTTCGCATGCGTGATTGGAGTTGAGCCCAAGCCATTTTTAAAGCGTCCTTATTTTTTTCTTTTTCTAGATTCATAGTATTCGTATGACTTTGCTAAAGTACTAATTTCTATAGGTGTCAATTTAAATAAATGTTCGATATTTGTCTTTACCATTCTACAGAAATGAGTTTAAACAAAAATAAAATTGTGGGCTATACCGCTTTGGTGATAGCTATCATAGGAAGTGCGCTGATATTGATTGGGGTTTTGAAATACCCAGAATACGCCATAGGATTTTCTATAACTGGAATCGGTTTTTATGCCATAGCATGGGCATTTAACGCATTAAGAGGAAGGATTTAAGATGTCTGAAGATAAGAAAGTAATATTTTCAATGACTGGGGTTTCAAAAACCTATCCTAGCGCCAATCAACCTGTATTGAAAAATATTTATTTAAGCTTTTTTTACGGGGCTAAAATTGGAATTCTGGGATTAAATGGCTCTGGGAAATCAACATTATTGAAAATCATTGCAGGTATAGATACAAATTTCCAAGGGGATGTAGTTTTTTCCAAAGACTATAAAGTGGGCTATTTAGAGCAAGAGCCTGAGTTGGATCCTTCTAAAACCGTCTTGGAAGTGGTCAAGGAAGGAGTGGCACATACTGTTGCTATATTGGAAGAATACAATCAAATCAATGACCAATTTGGATTGCCAGAAATCTATGAAAATCCTGATAAAATGCAGCAGCTCATGGATCGCCAAGCTGAGCTGCAAGATGAAATTGACGCATCCAATGCATGGGAATTAGACACCCAGTTAGAAATTGCTATGGATGCTCTACGCACTCCTCCTGGAGATCAAAAGATTGAAGTACTTTCTGGTGGAGAACGAAGAAGAGTTGCTCTTTGTAGATTGCTGTTACAAAAACCAGACGTTTTGCTGTTGGACGAGCCCACAAACCATTTAGATGCAGAATCAGTGCATTGGTTGGAGCATCATTTGGCACAATATCAAGGGACAGTGATTGCAGTTACCCACGATCGTTATTTTCTAGACAATGTCGCCGGATGGATTCTGGAATTGGATCGAGGAGAGGGGATTCCTTGGAAGGGCAATTATTCTTCCTGGTTGGAACAAAAAGCAAAACGTTTAGCACAAGAGCAAAAACAATCTTCTAAGCGTCAAAAAACTCTGGAACGCGAGTTAGAATGGGTGCGTATGGCACCCAAGGGGAGACAGTCTAAACAAAAAGCACGATTGTCTAATTATGATAAATTGGTGAGTCAAGATCAGAAACAAGTGGATGAAAAATTAGAAATTTTTATTCCCAATGGACCTAGGCTAGGAACCAATGTGATTGAAGCCAATCAGGTTTCAAAGGCTTTTGGAGAGAAGTTACTTTACGACGATTTGAGTTTTAATTTGCCTCAGGCTGGAATAGTGGGGGTCATTGGGCCTAATGGGGCAGGAAAGTCCACTGTTTTTCGAATGATTATGGGAGAAGAGGCTCCAGATGGAGGAACTTTTTCTGTAGGAGAAACGGTCAAGCTCGCTTATGTAGATCAATCCCACTCCAATATTGACACTGAAAAGACGATATGGCAAAATTTTAGTGACGAGCAGGAGCTGATCATGTTGGGAGGCAGGCAAATTAATTCAAGAGCTTTTTTAAGTAGATTTAATTTTAGTGGTAGTGAACAGAATAAAAAAGTGAGCACACTTTCTGGTGGGGAACGCAACCGCTTGCATCTTGCTATGACCTTAAAAGAGGAGGGGAATGTTTTGTTGCTAGACGAGCCTACCAATGACCTAGATGTCAATACACTCAGAGCCCTTGAAGAAGGTCTTGAGAATTTTGCCGGTTGCGCTGTGGTCATTTCCCACGACCGTTGGTTTCTAGACCGGATTTGCACCCATATTCTTGCGTTTGAAGGGGATTCTAAGGTCTATTTTTTTGAGGGGTCCTACTCAGATTATGAAGAGAATAAAAAGAAGCGGTTGGGTCAAGATATTATGCCTAAGCGGATTCAATATCGAAAACTAACAAGAGATTAGTTTAAGTTCAATTCCATTTTAATATTCCCTCTACTATACACTACTTGTTCCTCTATAGGAACTTCTATAAATCCGTATTTTCTATACAGGTGAATGGAGTTTTCAAGTAGGGTATTGGAATACAATATAATTTTTTTCCAATGGTGTTGCTCTGCAAAGGATATTGCGAACTGAATCATCGTGTTTCCATAGCCTTTTCCTCTGTAGGAGGGTTGAATGGCCATTTTGCTAAATTCGTAGAGTAATTCTTCTTTTTTGATGAAAGCAAAGGTGCCTATTACCTTTTTATTGAATTCTGCCATTAGTATAAAACCTCCTTTGTCGAGAATTTCTGTTTGAGGATTGCTCAACACCAATTCATCTATTGGTTCTACAACAAAATACTTTTCTAACCACTCGATATTGAGGGATTTGAATAATGAGGCATCCTCTGAAGTATACTTTCTAAATGTTATTTCATCCATTTCCAGTCATCTCCTCTGGGCGAACCCATTGATCAAACTCTTCGGCAGTTAAGTAGCCAAGATCGAGACAGGCTTCTTTGAGTGTAGTTCCTTCCCGATGTGCTTTATTTGCAATTTCAGCAGCCTTGTAGTATCCTATTTTAGTGTTGAGCGCGGTTACCAACATAAGAGAATTTTGAACCAGTGCTTCTATGCGTTGGTGGTTGGGTTCTATACCTACTACACAGTGATCTGTAAAGCTGTAACAGGCGTCACCGATCAGTTGAGCAGATTGGATTAAGTTTGCAGCCATTACGGGTTTAAAGACATTCAATTCATAATGTCCTTGAGCACCTCCCACACTTACCGCTACATCATTTCCCATAACCTGTGCGCAAACCATGGTCATTGCTTCGCATTGTGTTGGATTGACTTTTCCGGGCATTATAGAACTCCCGGGTTCGTTAGCAGGAATGATGATCTCACCAATACCTGATCGAGGGCCTGAAGCCATTAATCGAATATCGTTTGCAATTTTATTTAAGGAGACAGCAACTTGTTTTAAGGCAGCGTGAGCACCTACAACAGCATCATGCGCCGCAAGTGCTTCAAATTTATTTGGAGCACTGACAAAAGGCAAACCGGTAAACTCTGAAATATAAGCGGCTACTTTTTCTGAATAACCTTCGGGAGTGTTGATGCCCGTTCCTACGGCAGTACCACCAAGAGCAATTTCTGCAAGGTGATTCAGACTAAACTCTATCGCTTTTATTCCATGGTCGAGCTGTGCAATATAGCCTGAAAATTCTTGTCCTAATGTAAGTGGGGTAGCATCCATAAGGTGTGTTCTACCAATTTTTACAACCTTTTTAAAGGCGTTTGCTTTTTGATCTAGGGCAGAACGTAGGTGTCTTAATCCAGGCAAGGTACATTCAACTATCTTTTTGTAGCATGCAATATGCATACCTGTTGGGAAAGTATCATTTGAAGATTGTGATTTATTTACATCATCATTTGGTGCCAAAGTTTTGTCTTTAGATCCTAGGGTTTTTCCTGCTAACACCTGTGCTCTGTTTGCAATCACTTCATTGACATTCATATTGCTTTGTGTTCCAGAGCCTGTTTGCCAGATGACCAACGGAAATTGGTCGTCTAGTTTTCCCTCCAAGATTTCATCACACACTTGAGCGATCAAATCTCTTTTCGTAACGTCTAAAATACCTAGATCGCAATTTGTGTAGGCAGCTGCTTTTTTTAAATAAGCAAAGCCGTAAACAATTTCAAGTGGCATGGAGGCAGGTGCCCCAATTTTGAAGTTGTTTCTTGAGCGTTCTGTTTGTGCACCCCAATACACATCCTTGGGTACTTTGACCTCACCAATTGTGTCTTTTTCTATACGATACTCCATGTGATAATTTTTTGTAAAAATACTAGGTTTAAAAGAAACCTTATAACTGCTTGAGAGTAATTTTGTTGACAAGTAAGACTAAAAAACACTTGACATTAAAAAAAAATTATAAAAATTGGCTACTTTTGTATTCTTAAAACCAAACAAATGTTTGAATTTGACCAATATCTTGGATTTCTTTCTTTTTTGACAATATTGACCATCGGTTTTTGGCTGATGATATTTTTACTCACCTTTGTAATTCCTTACTGGCTTATAGGTGCTATAAGAGAATATTTCAAATACGGAAGGAACAAACAAATTAATGATTTAAAGAAATAAAAAAAGGAGCTTTTAGCTCCTTTTTTTATGATTAGAAATCGGGACCTTCTCCGTCATCTCCACCGCCAAAGTTTTGATTTCGGTTTCTTCTTCGATCCATTTTTCTTTCATTGATACGGTAGGTTAAAGTGAATACATAGGTGGGTTGTCTCCATTGAAACTCTGTATAATTTCTAAAATCAGCTGTTTCTGTAGTACTTTTTCTTCTAGAGGAATTTAGAATATCACTCACCTGGAAGGAAAGCTCTCCCTTTTTATTAAAAAGGGACTTATTTAAAGCTCCTGAAAAAGTGACAACACCTTTGGATTCGGTTTGTGCATTGGCCCTTGGACCAAAATAAAACCCACGAAGTTGAGCATTAATACCCATAGGAAGTGGGAAACTACTGTTTAAACGCGTAAACCAACTGATAATTTCACGGTCAAAAACGGTACCATTGTAACTACCAATTGTCTCAGAATTAAAGATGTTAAAATTCCCGCTAATACGTACACGCCTTTTTGGGGTATAGGTAAGTGTAAATTCTGTTCCTGTTCTGTGATTTTCGGATAAGTTAATAGAGGTAGATCTAAACTCAGGGAGTTCCACCAAAGGATTTTCGCTTACCACGACCAATGCTCCCGTGGCTTCAGTGATCCGTTCAATAACTTGTGTCGCTTTTTGATAATACACAGAACCATTAAAGGTGAATTTATCCCATCTTTTAAGGTATCCAAAGTCAAAAATATTCGAATAAGAAGGGTCTAGATCGGGGTTTCCCTGTCTAAAGAAAGTTAAACTAGTTAAAGATCTAAAGGGGTTCAGTGACCAAGACCTTGGTCTTCTTATACGTCGACTGTAACCCAGGGTTATATTTTCTTTTTCGTTAAACTCATAGGATAAGTTTAAGGTAGGAAACCAATCTGTATAGTCTTTTTCTTTATAAACGTTTATTGTTTTTTGATCGATTTCTATGTGGGTTTTTTCCATACGCAAACCCATTAAATAGGAGAATTTGTCTACTTTTTTACCAAACTGTGTATAGGCTGCATTTACGTTTTGAGTAAAACCTAAAAAGTTGGTAAGCTGTGTGTTGGGGGTTCGACCACTTTCTAAGAGGTCAAAAACAGAATAATCTGTCTCTTGAAAGCTGTAATCTCCTCGAAATCCCAATTCAAATTGAGTATCTTCATTTATTGGCCAAACATAATCCATTTGAAGAAGCGTTCTTTTTTGATTTTCTAGACTTTCGGACTCTTGATTGAAGGTACTGGTGTTTTCAGCCAAATCGTTTTCGTCTTCGGCACTGGATTCGGTTTGAAATTCAATAACTAGTTCATGTCCTTTTTCATCAAACTTCTTCGTGAAGTTGGCAGTAAACTGTTGGGAGTTATCTAACTCTTCTTCAAACTGATATCTTCCAAATTGATCGATGACTAGTCCACTTGCATTGAGGTTTTCAATTTCAGTAGTGTTATTACTTTCATTATTACTTCTTCTTATAAATCCGCTCAAGGTGAGTGAGGTTAGATCATTGATGTAGTATTCCGTACCCAAGTTGAAGAAGAGACTTTTTCTGTTTCTTATGTATTCGCGATCTTCATTGACAAAACGCAACGGATTGAAATTTTCGCTTTCAAAAATTCCTCCTCCTCTGGATTCGGAATCCCTTAGGGAAGTCGTGCTAAAGAAATTAATTTTTTTAGTCCTCCAATTCAAAGTAGCATTCCCGCCATAGGTAGTAGGAAAACCACCATTGACAATAAAGGATCCATTAAATCCTTCTAACTCCTCTTTTTTAAGAATAATGTTGAGTATCCCCGCAGTTCCAGAAGCTTCATAGCGTGCTGAAGGTGATGTAACTACTTCTACTTTTTCTATAGATTCTGCAGGTAGGGATCGCAGCCCTTGTGGGCCAGATAGTCCAACCAGTCCAGAAGGTTTACCGTTAATTAAGATACGTACGTTTTCATTTCCTCTTAAAGCGATGTTTCCTTCAACGTCCACAGAGACTGAGGGTACATTGTCTAATACATCAGCTACAGAACCTCCCCTTACCGTTATGTCTCTACCTACATTGTAGATCCGTTTATCCAAGCGAATTTCTACCTCCGTACGTTCACCTACCAGTTCGACCTCATCTAAGGATTCGGCAGATATGGTTAGCGAGATAACACCCAGGTTTTCATCTTCCCTAAGCACTTTATCAGTGAGCTCTACTTTTGTAAACCCGATGTATTCGATGTTAATATTGTATTTTCCTGGAAAAACTTCGAGGTCAAAATTTCCTTTGTCATCAGTTATTCCACCTTGAATCCGGCCGGGAGCATTTTCGTTAATCAAAGAAATGGTAGCGTATTCAAGAATCTCTTGAGTATCATTATCAATTACGGTACCACTGAGTTTGATTTTTTTCATCATCCCTGGAGGTCCTCCTTGAGGACTTTGAGCAAAGCTAAAAGCAGCTGTAAAGATGAATATAAATAGATTTAAATATTTTTTCATAGCATTGTAATGACCCTTTGACAGGGTTCGAGATTAAGGGTTTAATCTCTAGATAAAAAATCGACTAATTGATCTATAGGGCGGGCGAGAACACCTTTCTCTTTCCCAACAACAATAGGCCGTTCTAAGAGCTTTGGAAAGGCAATAAGGGCATCTACTATCTCATCTTCTCCCATTGCATTTCTGTTAGGTAATGCTTTCCATTCGGCTTCATTTTTACGCACTACTTGGCTGGGCAGTACGTTTATTTTATGCAGTAGTTCTTTCAGTTCTTTTTTGGAAAGTGGCTTTTCAAGATACAGAATGACCTCATGGTCTATAGATCGCTCTTGCAGTAACTGCAATGCTTCTCTAGATTTTCTGCAACGGGGATTGTGATAAATTTGTAACAAAAGGAAGTGTAAAAAAAAACTACCCGAAGGTAGTTTTAAATTTATTTTATCTTATCGACTATGGCTTTAAAAGCTTCTGGATGGTTCATTGCTAAGTCTGCAAGAACTTTTCTGTTTAAGTCAATGTTATTTGCTTTCACTTTACCCATGAATTGGCTGTATGACATTCCGTTTAATCGTGCACCGGCATTGATACGTGCTATCCATAAGGCTCTGAAATTTCTCTTTTTTACTCTGCGGTCTCTGTATGCGTAAAGCATCGCTTTGTCTACCGCATTTTTAGCTACAGTCCAAACGTTTTTACGACGTCCAAAAAAACCTTTGGCTTGTTTTAATACTTTTTTTCTACGAGCTCTTGAAGCTACTGAATTTACTGATCTAGGCATTTCTATTTTGTGTTTTTGAAGGAGGCGGTATTTCTACACTTTTAAGGCCTGACTTCGGGTTAATAAATAATTTTAAACCAATCGCAATTGCTCCTTGATGTTTTGGGCATCACTTTCGTGAACCAAACCAGAGTGAGTCAATTTTAACTTTCTTTTCTTTGATTTTTTAGTCAAGATGTGACTCTTGAATGCATGTTTGCGCTTTATTTTACCGCTTCCTGTTAATTTGAAGCGCTTTTTAGCACTTGATTTTGTTTTCATTTTAGGCATGACGTCTCTTTTTTTATTTTTTCTTAGGGGCAATGAACATAATCATTTTTTTACCCTCTAAAATTGGCATTTGTTCTACTTTACCGATCTCCTCTAAATCCTGCGCCAATCGCAGTAATAAGATTTGACCTTTTTCTTTAAAAACGATGGAACGACCTTTAAAGAAAACAAATGCTTTTAATTTCGCTCCTTCTTTGAGGAATTTTTCAGCGTGTTTTCTTTTGAACTCATAGTCGTGCTCATCCGTGTTAGGGCCAAAACGAATTTCTTTTACCACAATTTTGGTGGATTTCGCTTTAAGGGCTTTATCACGTTTTTTTTGTTCGTACAAAAATTTCTTGTACTCCAATATTTTACAAACAGGAGGGGAAGCTTTTGGTGAAATTTCAACTAGATCGAGTTCCAATTCTTGGGCTAGAGCGAGTGCTTTACTCAATGAATAAACACCAACTTCTACATTGTCACCCACAAGGCGTACCTCCTGAGCAATAATTTTTTGGTTGATCCTATGAGGATCCTCCTTAAAAACCCTTCCTGGGTTGTTCGATCTTCTTCTACGTATTGCTATGTTACTTTCTTTTTTAGTTAAACTTCAAAGGTAGCTTGACTCTCCTTTATTTCTTTTTTTAGTTGTTCTACAACCTGTTCTATCCCAAAACTTCCAATGTCACCTTCCTGATGCTTTCGCAATGAAACGGTTTCATTTTCAGCTTCTTTTTCGCCTAGGATAATCATGTAGGGCACTTTGGACAATTCGGACTCTCGAATTTTTTTCCCAATGGTCTCATTACGATCATCTAAGAGGGCGCGAATTTCGTGATTTTCTAAGAAACTTAAAACTTTTTGAGCGTAATTTTTATGTTTTTCACTGACACAGAGAATATTTACCTGATGAGGCATCAACCACAAGGGGAAATTTCCTCCTGTATGCTCTAGTAGAATTGCCACAAAACGCTCCATACTTCCGAAAGGAGCACGGTGAATCATTACGGGTCGGTGTAGTTCATTGTCGCTGCCTTTGTAGGTCAATTCAAAACGTTCCGGCAGGTTGTAGTCTACTTGTATGGTGCCCAATTGCCATTTTCTACCCAACGCATCTTTGACCATAAAATCCAATTTTGGACCGTAGAAGGCGGCTTCTCCTGTTTCGATGACATAATCCAAGTTTTTTTCTTTGGCTGCATTGATGATGGCCTGCTCTGCAAGCTCCCAGTTTTTAGTAGCTCCAATGTATTTTTCTGGTTTTTCAGGATCGCGGAGCGAGACTTGTGCTGTAAAGTTTTCAAAACCTAAGGAGCTGAAAACATACAGTACCAAATCAATTACTTTTTTAAACTCTTCATCCAGTTGCTCTGGCATACAGAAAATATGCGCATCGTCTTGAGTAAAGCCACGTACTCTCGTTAAACCGTGCAACTCACCACTTTGTTCGTAGCGGTATACCGTTCCAAATTCAGCATAGCGTTTTGGTAAATCGCGATAGCTCCAGGGTTTGGTTTTGTATATTTCACAGTGATGCGGACAGTTCATAGGCTTGAGCAAAAATTCCTCACCTTCTGCAGGGGTTTGTATGGGCTGGAAACTGTCTGCACCGTATTTTTCATAGTGTCCGGAGGTCATGTAAAGTTCTTTGTTTCCGATATGAGGGGAAATCACTTGTTCATAACCTGCTCTGGCTTGTGCTTTTTTGAGGAAATTTTCCAAACGTTCGCGAAGGGCGGTTCCTTTGGGTAACCATAGGGGCAACCCTTGACCCACCTTCTGGGAGAAGGTAAAAAGTTCCAGTTCTTTACCCAGCTTTCTGTGGTCTCTTTTTTTGGCTTCTTCCAAAAGCGCGAGGTATTCGGTAAGCTCTTTTTGTTTGGGAAATGAGATGCCGTAAATCCTTGTAAGCTGAGGCTTGGTTTCATCTCCACGCCAGTAGGCACCAGCCACACTGAGGAGTTTTACTGCTTTTACAAAACCGGTATGAGGAATGTGTCCGCCTCGGCACAAATCAGTAAAGTCTGCATGATCACAAAAGCTAATGGTGCCGTCCTCAAGGTTTTCTATAAGTTCTAGCTTAAAGGGATTTTGCTCTTTTTGATAAAAGGCGAGTGCCTCTGCTTTGCTGCTCATTCGCATTTTAAATTCAAACTTTTCTCGAGCAAAGTCTAAAAATTGTTTTTCCAGCGTAGGAAGGTCCTTTTCTGAAAAGGAGGCAGTGCCAAAATCTACATCGTAGTAAAAACCGTTTTCAATGGCGGGCCCTATGGTAAGCTTCGCATCAGGATAAAGTGCTAGTATACTTTGAGCAAGGAGGTGGGCAGAGGAGTGCCAAAAAGCCGTTTTCCCCTCTTGATCGTTCCAGGTATAAAGGCGTAAATCACCATCTTCTTCTAGTGGAGTAACAGCCTCTACCGTTTTGCCATTGAAGGAGGCAGACAATACGTTTCTTGCGAGTCCCTCACTGATACTTTGTGCGATTTCTAAAGCAGTGGTGCCCTTTTCGTAAGTACGAATCGATTGGTCAGGAAAACGAATTTCAATCATAATGTTGTTTAAAAGCTGTGCAAAGATAGTGGGTCTTGTGTTGGGATACAACGTCCTACTAAAGATTCCTTTTTTTTCGTTCTCCAAGAAGGGCTTTTACCAGCGTTTTAATACCCGAAAAGCCATAGTAAAATGCCATTACTAACATTACTAAACCGAGAATAAGCACAGGAAAATAAAAAGGGTGATCTTGATTTTTAAACGCCTGATGTACTACTACAGGACCCGTAAAACAACAAAGTAAGCAAAACGCCATTTTTTTTAATCCCTTTTGAAGTAAAGCTTTGTTCATTGTTGATGGCTTGGACAGTAAAGATACTAAAATGAGTTTGTGGTTTTTTTATATGGACGTCTGTTTTCTTTAGCTTTTTTGTTGGCGATGAATGTCGGGTAAAAGCCGTAGGTTTTTCATAAAGAGAGACAGATTTGGGAGCTGTACTACTCAAATATAGAAAATATTTCTAGAAGTTGTTAAATGCATTAATAGCCCCACGGATGTTTTTGTGTTTTTCCAATAAGTCTTTTGCTGTTTCAAGAGATACGTTGAGTTCCTCCATTACAATACGTTGTGCACGATCCACAAGCTTATTGTTTTTAAGCTGCATGTCTACCATTTTATTGCCTTTTACATGACCCAATTGGATCATGGTAGCGGTGGTGATGCTATTGAGTATTAATTTTTGCGCCGTTCCTGCTTTCATACGGGAGCTGCCTGTAAGAAATTCAGGACCTACTATGACTTCTATCGGGTAGTCACTTACTGCTGCAAGTGGGCTATTTAGATTACAGGCAATACAACCCGTAGGAATACCGTATTCTTGGGCTTTTGCTAAACCTCCAACCACGTAAGGTGTCGTACCGGAAGCTGCTATTCCAATTAAAATGTCTTTTGGAGAGATCTTAAATTTCTCTAAATCTTTCCAGGCCTGTTGGGTATCGTCTTCTGCATGTTCTACGGAGTTTCGTAGGGCGTGATCTCCACCAGCAATTAGACCCACCACTTGGTCTGGAGAGGTGCCGTAGGTGGGTGGACATTCTGAGGCATCTAAAACCCCAAGACGACCGCTTGTACCTGCTCCAATATAAAACAGGCGCCCCCCGTTTTTGAGTTGTTCCACCACTTTTGTAATCAATGCTTCCGTTTGGTCCCTAACAGCTCCTACTGCCGCTACAGCCTTTTGGTCCTCTTGATGCATCCCTTCAAGTAGTTCTTTGATGCTCTTTTTTTCTAAATCGTTATGAAGAGAATCAGACTCTGTTATTTTTTTAAATGTCATGTGTTAAAGATAAGAAGCAATTAGGAAATACTTTGCGCATTGCCGTAAATTAAAACACCCCGACTTAAGAGTCAGGGTGTTGGTTTTTTAGAGACAAACAAAGGATTACCCCAGCTTGGCTTCTAAATTTTCTTTCAGCGCAGTTAAAAACTGCTGCGTAGTAAGATAATGTGTTTGATCCATTTTGTCTCCGTGAATGAGCAGGGCCAAGTCTTTGGTCATTTTACCATTTTCAACAGTTTCGATACAAACATTTTCTAGGGTAGTACAGAAATCAATCAATTCTTGATTTCCATCCAGTTTCCCTCTGTGGGCCAAACCTCTTGTCCATGCAAAGATGGAAGCAATCGGATTGGTTGAGGTTTCTTTACCCTGTTGGTACTGTCTGTAGTGACGTGTTACCGTACCGTGTGCGGCTTCTGCTTCCATTGTTTTACCGTCTGGGGTAACTAGGGTAGAGGTCATGAGTCCTAGAGAACCGAAACCTTGTGCAACCGTATCCGATTGAACGTCACCGTCGTAGTTTTTACACGCCCAAACAAAGCCTCCGCTCCATTTCATTGCAGCAGCTACCATATCGTCGATAAGTCTGTGTTCGTAACTGATTCCTGCGGCTTCAAAACGCGCTTTAAATTCGTTGTCAAAAACTTCTTGGAAGATGTCTTTAAAACGACCGTCATAAGCTTTAAGAATGGTGTTTTTTGTAGATAAATATAAAGGCCACCCTTTGTCTAAAGCACGATTCATACAAGAACGTGCAAAACCGTAAATAGAAGAATCGATGTTGTACATAGACATGGCAACTCCATTTTCCTGAAAGTGGTAGACTTCCCAAGTTTTGGGTGTACCCCCGTCATCTGGAGTAAAGGTCATGGTCAGTTTTCCTTTTCCTGTAGTTACGGTATCGGCTGCTTTGTACTGGTCTCCAAAAGCGTGTCTACCAATACAGATAGGTTTTGTCCACCCTTGTACATAACGCGGTACATTTTTCATGATGATGGGTTCTCTAAAGACAGTTCCACCTACAATGTTTCGGATGGTACCGTTTGGAGAGCGCCACATATTGGACAAGTTAAATTCTTTCACTCGACCTTCGTCTGGAGTAATGGTAGCACATTTTATACCTACATTGTGTTTTTTGATGGCGTGTGCCGCTTGAACGGTAATTTTATCTTCTGTGGCATCTCGAGAGGTCACAGAAAGGTCGTAGTATTCTATTTGTAAATCTAAGTATGGTAGTATGAGTTGGTCTTTAATGAATTTCCAAATGATGCGAGTCATTTCATCACCGTCCATCTCTACTACTGGGTTTGCAACTTTAATCTTAGACATGAGTTTAAATTTAGGTTTTGGTTTGCAAATATAAGTTAGTGTTCTTTATTTAAGGAGTTTAGCCAAAAAAAAACCGCTAAATAGCGGTTTTAAAATTTTAAGCTTCCTTGATACGGGCTTTTTTACCTCGTAAGTTTTTAAAGTAATAAATACGTGAACGACGTACTTTACCTTTTTTATTCACTTCAATTTTTTCTAATGTTGGCAAATTAATAGGGAAAATACGTTCTACTCCTACCGTACCAGACATTTTTCTGATCGTAAAAGTTTTTGATAATCCTTGTCCTTTAATTTGAATTACAACACCTTTAAAAAACTGTGTACGAACTTTTTCACCCTCACGTATTTGATAGTATACAGTAAGTGTATCTCCAGCGCTAAATTCTGGAAATTCCTTGGGAGTGATGAATTCGTTTTGTACGTAACTTACTAATTCTTCCATTTTTTTGGAGTATTTAATATTTTAAAAGTCAACATACACGATTATCGTCAGCGGTTAATCTTTTCGTGCCGCAAAATTAAACTTTATTTTTTGGTAAACAATACTCTATTAAAAATAAAAAACAGCCTTATTTCTCAATTCAAATTATTCCAGTAGGTCGGGTCGGCGGTTTTGGGTATGTTCTAAGGCCTTTTTTTCCCTCCATTCTTCTACTTTAGGTGTGTTTCCAGAGGTGAGTATTTCAGGTACTTTCCACCCTTTGTAGTCTGAAGGACGTGTGTAGATGGGGGGTGCTAAAAGATTGTCTTGGAAGCTGTCTGTTAGTGCAGAGGACTCATCGCCCAATACTCCAGGGATTAAACGAATGATGCTATCACAGAGTACTGCAGCAGCAAGTTCTCCACCGGAGAGTACAAAATCACCAACAGAGATCTCATGAGTGATCAAGTGATCTCGTACACGCTGATCTACACCTTTGTAATGTCCACAAAGAAGAATGATGTTATCTAAAGTCGACAAGTGGTTTGCTTGTTGTTGGTTTAAGGTGGTTCCATCGGGGGTAAGATAGATTACAGCGTCGTAATCTCGTTCGTTCTTCAATAACTCAATACAACGGTCTATGGGTTCAATCATTAGTACCATACCTGCTCCTCCACCGAAGGGGTAGTCGTCCACCTGCTTTTGTTTGTTGGTGCTGTAGGCTCTCAGATCGTGAAAGTGAACCTCCGCTTTTCCAGACTCAAGTGCCCGCTTTAAGATGGACGCTTCGAAAGGGCTTTTGAGAAGTTCAGGAAAAAGGGTAATGATGTCAATTCGCATCTGTTTCGATTTTGTACGAACAAAAATAAAAAAAGTCGCAGTACTGCTGCGACTTTAAATGGGGTTCCTCATTTAACAATCAGTATTGTAAGAGGATTTTTTCTTTTTCACCAGAAGGACTTAGGAAAAGTATGCTTTGAATATCGCTGGGTTGGTAGCCTTTAATATCAGAGATTTTACTTACTTCTTTACCATTTACTTCAAGAATGATATGGCCGTTATCAATCCCATTTTGATAGAGTCTTCGGTTGTTCATGTTTGAAATAAACAAACCTTCCTCCGTACCGTATTCTTTTTGCTGTTCTGGTGTGAGTTCCCGCACCTCCATGTAGAAAAAGACATCACGATTTATTTTTTCAAGACGGACAATTGTCTGTTTTTTAGATCCGTCACGTTTGTAAACAACATCTACTTTTTCTCCAGGGCGTTTACTGGCTAAATATCCAGAGAGATCTGCAAATTTATTGATTGTAATTCCGTCCACGCTTATGATGATATCTCCGGGTTGGAGCCCTGCCAAATCTGCCCCTAATCCCTTTTCAAGGTCAGTGATGTAAAAACCTTCAGTTTCTTCTACCTTAAAGCGTTTAGCAAAATCAGCGTCCAATGCCTGACCCATAACACCTAATAAACCGCGTTGTACATCACCATACTCAATAAGGTCTTCAAAAACTTTTCGTGCTACATTGCTTGGTACGGCAAAGGAGTAGCCTACAAATCCACCAGAGATTGAGGTAATGGCGGTATTGATTCCTATCAGTTCTCCACGTGTATTTACTAAGGCACCGCCGCTATTTCCACGGTTGACAGCTGCATCTGTTTGAATGTATGACTCATTGATACCATCTCTTTTGTTGAGGTCTCGGGATTTTGCACTGATGATTCCAGCAGTTACGGTCGAGTTTAGATTAAATGGATTCCCCACAGCCAGAACCCATTCTCCAATTCGAGTGGCATCAGAATTACCAAAATACACATGGGGTAGGGCTGCTTCTGCATCAATTTTAAGAACAGCAATGTCCGTATCAGGATCAGATCCTATCACAGTAGCTTGGTATGACTTGTTGTTATTGGTCGTAATTTCTATGGAATTATTGTTTTCAATTACGTGGTTGTTGGTAATGATGTAACCGTCTGGGGAAACAATCACACCAGATCCGGTTCCAATGCGTTCTGGAGCTTCGTCCACTCCATAAAAAAATTGATAAAATGAAGGTTGATTGGACCCTGAAGAACTGGTGTTTTTAACATGAACAACCGCATCAATTGTTTTTGCAGCTGCTTCCGTAAAATCCGTTCGTTCTGCAGCTATAGTGTTGGTGTTAATACTGTAGCTTGTAGGAATGAGAGTTGGGGTTTCAATAGTGTGTTGAATATTATTTGAATTGGTTTTTACAAACCTATCATAAATAAAAAGACTAATAAAAGCGCTAAAAAGAGCGATTGAAAGGGTTTTGATAAATGATTTCATATTTCAAATTTTTTATTCAAAATTAGGGATTTTTGTAAAAGACAATTTTGCTTTAACGCCTCTTTAACACCCTTTAAATTTATCTATCTTTGTTTCATGCAAATAGCATTTCTCAAATACCAGGGAGCAGGTAATGATTTTATCATGATCGATAACCGTACTGGTAACTTCAGCACCATGACCACCGATCAAATAGCCTTCTTATGCAATCGAAATAAAGGGGTAGGTGCAGATGGTTTAATCCTGATTGAAGGCAGTGAAAAAGCGGATTTTAAAATGGTCTATTACAATGCAGATGGTAGAGAAAGTACACTTTGTGGTAATGGTGGTCGTTGTTCTGTGGCCTTTGCTGCAAATCTTGGAATCATTGAAACCAAGACCTGTTTTGAGGCAATAGATGGCTTGCATCATGCTGAGGTACTTCCAGATAAACTTGTACGACTCGAAATGGCCTCAGTTTCTGAATTGAAAACACAGGATAAAGCGTTGGTTTTAGATACGGGTTCACCTCATTATGTGACTTTACGCGATTCTGTTCAAGACCTCAATACAGCAGAAGAGGGAGCAGCGATTCGGTACAGTTCTGCGTTTCAATTCGAAGGAATAAATGTCAATTTTATAGCCCGTACTGAAACAAATGCACTGGAGATAAGAACATATGAACGGGGAGTAGAAAACGAAACACTCGCTTGTGGTACAGGGGCTGTAGCTAGCGCTTTAGCAGCAGATTATTGGAATCTTTTAGGAGGAGAAAATCCAATCAAACTTTACGCTTTGGGAGGGATATTGCAGGTAGCATTTGAAAAAACTCCTCAGGGTTATGAAAATATAACGCTCTTGGGACCTGCAGAATTTGTCTTTTCAGGAACAATCGACATATGAAATTGGAAGGGATTTTTCTGAGAGCACTTGAACCTGAGGACCTCGATGTTTTGTTACAGCTAGAAAACGATTCTTCTTTGTGGAAGTATTCCAATAGAACGGAACCTTTTTCTAGGGATTTACTTCAAAAATATATCGACCAGCAGGAACAGGATATTTTTGAAGTTAAGCAAAAGCGTTTTGTCGTGAGCTATCCCGATCAAACCCCAATTGGATTTGTCGATCTTTTCGATTTTGAGCCACTGCATCGCAGGGCAGGGATAGGAGTTATAATCCACCCTGATCATCAAGGAAAAGGATATGCAAAAAGAGCTTTAGAATTGGTTGAGGAATTTGCAAAAAAGCAATTGAATTTGCACTCGCTCTTTGCCAATATAGCTGAAGAGAACGGCGCTAGCCTAAAAGTATTTGAGTCTTGTGAATTCCGCCGTATCGCAGAGAAAAAAGAATGGAATTTTTATGAAGGTCGATTCCATGATGAATATCTTTATCAAAAATTACTCTCATAATGTACAGAAGAAAACTCTTTTTATTGATTAGTATTTTAGGAATTATTCTCGGGATTTTCTTCGTTTTTAAATTTTATCAAACCTTTTTTTGGAGTAATACACAATTTGAAAATGATTTTTCATACGTCTTTGTTGATAGGGATGATACAATAGATTCTTTAACCCTTCAAATGAAACCTTTGTTGAAATCAACAAAAAACTTTTTGATCGCAGCAGAAAAAAAAGGTTATGCTCAGCGTATTCGATCAGGAAAGTATCGAATTCAGAAAAGTATGGGTAACAATGACATTATCAACACCTTGCGTTCTCAAAGACTTACAACAAAAGTTGTTTTTAATAATCAGGAACGTATAGAGGATCTTGTGGGTAGGGTCGCAGAACAGATAGAAGCTGATAGCCTCTCTTTATTAAAGTCTTTTTTGGATCCTGCTTTTTTGGAAGAAGCCGGTTTTACTGAGGATAATGCGCTGGCCATGTACCTTCCAAACACCTATGAAGTTTTTTGGGATACTACACCAGAAAATTTCAGGAACCGTATGTTGACATATTATCAGTCGTATTGGAATGAAAATAGAAAAAACAAAGTAAAATCCCTTGGTTTGACTCCTGTAGAAGCGGTCATTCTAGCATCTATTGTTCAAAAAGAATCCGTTCAAGTTGAGGAACAGAATACAATTGCTGGGGTTTATTTGAATAGATTAAAGAAAAAGATGAAGCTCCAAGCAGACCCTACTGTTATTTATGCTATGAAAAAAGTAACTGGAGATTTCCAACAAGTCATCAAACGAGTTTTGTATAAAGACCTAAAGTTGAACTCACCTTACAATACTTATAAAGTCAAGGGGCTACCCCCGGGACCTATTACTATGCCCGATTTAAGGACATTGGAAGCAGTGCTTCATCCAGAGCAACACGACTACCTCTACTTTGTTGCTGCTCCAGAAAAGATTGGATATCATTTATTTGCATCCTCGTTAGCAGAACACAATAGAAACAAAAAAAAGTACACACGCTGGTTAAACAACCAAAAAATATACCGCTAATAAGAACCTTCAATTAAAAAAATTGCAGGTCTTTTATTTAAGTCTACTTTTCTTTTCTTCCATTGTAAAACGGTTGAAGTAGAAATAAACTCAGTAGGTAAAGTCAAATCACAAGCGACACAGAGCAGGGTGTTGGGATCAAGAGTTTTGAGGATTTCTTGCAACAAGGCTTCATTTCTATAAGGTGTTTCTATAAAAATTTGTGTTTGCTTTTCTTTTAAAGAAAGCCTTTGGAGCTTGAGTAAGGCTTGGGTTCTTTGTTTTTTATCAATGGGAAGGTATCCGTTAAAAGCAAAGCTTTGTCCGTTCATACCGGAACTCATTAGTGCAAGGAGAATTGAAGAAGGACCAACATGTGGTTTTACGGTGATGCCCTTTTGGTGTGCTCTGGAGACAATAACTGCTCCAGGGTCTGCAACACCAGGACAGCCAGCATCGGAAAGAAGCCCCATAGAATAGCCCTCTAAACAAGGGTTTAGATAGTTGATTAGTTCTTCTTCAGTGGTAAATTTATTAAGTGGATAAAGATGGAGGTCGTTTTGGTTTTTATTGGGTGCTACTTTTTTAATGAAACGACGAGCCATTTTTTCATTTTCTACAATAAAATGGTAGAGGCCTTCTATGGGTTTTTTTATTGAGATTGGTAAAATCTCAATAATAGGATTATCTCCTAGGGGTGTTGGAATGAGATGCAATACGACAGGATTAGAGGTTTGAGCACTCATCAGTTCAATTCTTTTACAATTCGATTACAGGCTTCCTCCAATAGTGTGAAACAATGTTTAAAGTCTTCAGTGTCTCCGTAGTAGGGGTCTGGTACTTCACTGTCCCCCAGTATGAGCTGTACTTTGTTTTCGTGTTCAGCACTAGAAGCCAATGCTTTTACATTTTTATAATTGGACCAATCCATGACATAAATACGATCAAAATTTTCGAAATCTACAGCGGTAAACTTGCGAGCTTTAAGATTACTGATATCTATGTTGTTTTCTTTGGCAACTGCAATACTCCTTGAATCGGGTGCATTTCCTATGTGATAGGCTGCTGTACCTGCTGAATCAACTGCTATGTTCTTTGAGGCTTTTGATTCGAGTATCCCTTGGGCAAGTGGAGACCTACAAATATTACCCAAACAGACCATGAGTATTTTTGTAGGGTTCATGATCTATAGTTAAAGGGTTAACTTTTGGCTTAGATCTTCTACGTATTTTCTGAACTGTTTATCAGTAAAAGTTAGATTATCAACAGTTTTACAAGCATGTAAAACAGTAGCGTGGTCCCGTTTACCAATTTGATTTCCGATACTGGCTAAGGAAGCTTTAGTGAATTTTTTTGCAAAATACATAGCCAATTGCCTCGCTTGAACAATATGTCTTCTTCGTGTTTTCGATTGGAGGGTTTCCACATCCATTTGAAAATAATCCGATACCACTTTTTGAATGTAGTCAATAGATACCTCTCTTTTAGTATTCTTGACAAACTTCATGACAACCTCTTGAGCAAGTTCCTGGGTGATCTCTACTTTATTGAAAGAGGACTGAGCAATTAAGGATATAATAGCTCCTTCTAATTCTCGAACGTTTGTTTTAATATTTTTAGCTACGTACTCAATGATATCATCATTGATGCTTACTCCATCTCTATACAGTTTGTTTTTTAGAATAGAGATTCTCGTTTCATAATTCGGGAGTTGTAATTCCGCAGACAGACCCCATTTAAACCTAGACAAAAGTCTTTGTTCAATATCTTGCATGTCTACTGGAGCTTTGTCTGAGGTTAAAATGACTTGCTTCCCATTTTGGTGCAAATGATTAAAGATGTGGAAGAATACATCTTGGGTACCTGTTTTTCCAGATAAAAATTGAACGTCGTCAATGATTAATACATCTAGGAGTTGATAGAAATGTATGAAATCATTTCTTGTGTTCTTCTTTACCGCCTCTATATATTGTTGTGTGAATTTTTCTGCTGCGATGTATAGAACAGTTTTATCTTGGTATTTTTCTTTGATTTCAACCCCTATAGCATGAGCGAGGTGGGTTTTTCCGAGACCTACGCCTCCGAAAATCAGTAAAGGGTTGAAGGAGGTGCCTCCTGGTTTTGCTGCTACAGCAAGTGCTGCAGAACGTGCTAGTCTGTTAGAATCTCCTTCAAGAAAGTTCTCGAAGTTGTAATTCGGATTGAGTTGTGATTCAATTTGTAGGTTTTTAATCCCTGGAATTATAAAGGGATTTTTAAGTTCGGTTGTTGCAGTGTTGAGTGGAGCATCTACTTGTTGTGGCGATACACCAGCTCTGTTGTTACTGGGGATATTTTCTGTGAAGGCAACCTTATTTCCAAAGGTGTTCTCCATTCGAATGGAATAGACTAGGCGCGCTTCTTCACCCAACTCTTTTTGTAAAGCTGTTTTAAGGAGTTTTACATAATGCTCTTCAAGCCACTCGTAAAAAAACTTGCTTGGAACTTCAATACTTAAAACATTATCGCTGAGCTTGACTGGTTTAATTGGTAAAAACCAGGTTTTATAAGCTTGGGGCTGAATGTTGTCCTTGATAAATAAAAGACAATTATCCCACACCGTAGAAGCGTTAACGTTCATTTATATGATTTTGTTTTGTTTATTTTATGGTTTATGTGAACTTATTTTGTTCGAAAACAAATATTGATTAAAAAAACAAAAAAAAAAAATGAAATGGCTATTGAATTTTAAGTTTTTTTTTATGATATTCTGAGGGGTAGTTTATGGGTCAAAATATTTAAAAAACACATCAAAAACTTAAACAAAATTCTAATGAAGTACACCACAGAATGGATTACAGTTCGATATGGTGAAACCGATCAAATGCGTTTTGTTCATCACAGCAATTACCTTCGATACTTTGAATTGGCAAGGCTTGAGTGGTTATCAAGCATGGGCGTTTCTTATGCTGAAATGGAAAGAGAAGGTATTTTAATGCCTGTAGCTCATGCCAGTTTAAATTTCAAATCTCCTCTGTTTTTTGGAGATGTTTTTCGGGTTACTGTTACACTAAAAAAGACCCCAATGGCAACTTTGGATTTTGACTATGTTATTACAAATCAAAAAGATAAAATTATTTGTACGGGAAACACTGTCCTAGCCTTTCTTTCTCCAGAGACCAAAAAACCGATGCGTTGTCCTAAATTTTTGCTTGAGAAGTTTGCTTAAAATAGGTTCTTAATACATCTGTGTCAATATTTTCCTTGTGCTGTTCTTTGATTTCAAACAAAGGAGCTTGAATTCCTACATTTAGTTTTTGAGGCGCTTGGAATACCCTAGCCTCATCCCACAAATCTGCTTTGATGAAACCCTCTAGAGTTTTTTTACCCCCTTCTACAAGAATAGATTGAATTTCCTTTGAATAACAATAAGCTAAAACATTTTCTATTGAAAAGGGATTAAGATGAATGTGAATTTTGTTTCCCGTATTCAAAAGGTCCTCACGATTAAAAAATAGAGTAGGGTTTTCATCTAAATTTAATGTAGCCTCTTTTGGCGTTCTATTATTGGGGTCGAGGACAATTCGGAGTGGGTTGGGTCCCTTCCAATATCGTGTTGTAAGGCTGGGATTGTCATTTAGTACAGTTTGCACACCTATTAGCAAGGCTGCTTCTTGACCTCTCCACTGGTGGGCCATTTGACGGGAGCGTGTGTTTGAAATCCAAAATACTCCAGGATTCTTTTTAGTTTCTTGTAAAGGAGCGATAAAACCGTCTTCTGTTTCGGCCCATTTCAAAAGGATATACGGTCGTTTTTGTTTGTGATATGTAAAAAACCGCCGATTGAGAAAATCGGCTTCTTTTTTTAAAACTCCCTGAGTGACCTCGCATCCCCACTTTTGTAGGGTTGCAATTCCATTACCTGATACTTTAGGGTTAGGATCTAAAGAACCTACCACTACCTTTGGGATAGCGTGCTGTTTAATAAGGTCTACACAAGGAGGTGTTTTTCCATGGTGGGAACAAGGTTCTAAATTAACGTAAAGCGTACTTTTTGATAGTACGCTTTTGTCTTGCACATTATTTATAGCATTTACTTCGGCATGAGGTTCCCCAGCTTTGTGGTGCCACCCTTCTCCGATTACTGTACCTTGATATACTATAACAGCTCCAACTAGTGGATTGGGATAAGTTGTACCCAACCCTTTTTGTGCCAGATCTAGGCACCTTTGCATGTAGTGTTCAGCTGTATTAATGTTCAAAATTTCGTTTATATGTTTTTATTTACTTTGTTAGTGAGCATCGTAATAGCTTGTAAATTTAGCACAAAAATAGAGGAATGAAGATTCGGCCAATAGAATTAAAAGACAATGAAGCTCTTGCTAAAGCCATACGCTCTGTTTTAGTAGAAATGGGGGTTCCAAAGGTTGGAACTGCTTACGAAGACAAAGAGTTGGATGCCATGTTTGAGGCGTATCAACCTTCTCGATCTCAGTATTTCGTGGTAGAAGACAAAGGAGTAATTCTTGGTGGGGCTGGAATTTCGCCGTTAAAAGAGGGGGACCCCTCTGTTTGCGAATTGCAAAAAATGTATTTTCTGAAAGAGGCAAGAGGAATAGGTATGGGAGGTAAGATGATTGAACTTTGCTTACAATTTGCTAAAGCCGAAGCGTTTAAATTGTGTTATATCGAAACCATGCCTAATATGGAAAATGCTCAAAAGCTCTATAGAAAGGTTGGGTTTTCATACATCGACCATCCCATGGGTAATACGGGACACTGCTCTTGTCCTATTTGGATGACTAAAGCTTTGGTATGACCCTTTTGGAAGGAAGAACACTTTTTAGAGAACAGCTGAGTAAGCTATATCAAACACAAGAGATTGATTTTTACTATAAGTTCTTGTTAGAACATGTATTGAGTCGAAATCCTATTCAACTCGCTTTGAATCCGAATGAAAGATTGGATAAGCAGGAAATTTCTAATATAAAGAGAGCTTTAAATCAATTGATCAAATATACCCCTCTTCAGTATATAACAGGGGAAGCCTTTTTCAGGGATTTGAAACTAAGGGTAAGTCCTAAAGTTTTAATTCCAAGACCCGAAACAGAAGAATTGGTTGATTGGATTCTTAAAGAGTACCAGGGATTACAGTCAAAAAAAATACGAGTGTTAGATCTAGGAACAGGATCTGGCTGTATCGCAATAGCACTGGCCAAAGAGCAAAAACAGTTTTTGGTTTCTGCACTGGACATCGATCCTGAAATTATTTCACTTGCGAAAGAAAATGCTTTAAATAATAAGGCAACAATAGAATTTAGGTTGGGAGATATGACTCAATTACCCTCAACAAAAGAACAATTTGACATCCTAGTTTCCAACCCCCCTTATGTCATGCAATCTGAAAAAAAACAAATGAAAACCAATGTCCTCAATTATGAACCACACCAAGCCTTGTTTGTGCCACAGGATGATCCTCTGCTATTCTATCGTTGTATTCTTGATTATGCAGAAGATCATTTGGTATTGAATGGATCTCTTTTTTTTGAAATCAATCCCTTGTTGGTTCAAGAATTAAACGATTTAATTCGCCTGTACTCCTATAGAGTGTCGGAGCGAATGGATATCTTTGGAAAGGTAAGGATGTTGCGCCTTCAAAAAATATAGTATGGAAGATATTCAGTCGAAACTTATCCGCCTTAGAAATGAATTACACGAGCACAACCGGTTGTATTACATAGAGGATGCTCCTATTATCAGTGATTTTGAATTCGATGCCCTTTTACGGGAGCTTCAAGATTTAGAAAACCGTTATCCTGAATTTTATGATTCCAATTCACCAACGCAACGGGTAGGGGGAGGAGTTACGAAAAACTTTAATACGATTGCGCATAGGTATCCGATGTACTCATTGTCTAATACTTATACAAAAGAAGAGTTGGTTCAATGGGAAGAACGCATCAAAAAAATACTTGGAGAGGAAGCAGAGGTTTCTTATACCTGTGAGTTGAAATTTGACGGGGCTTCTATAAGTCTGACCTACGAACAAGGTAGGTTAATTCAGGCCTTAACTCGAGGAGATGGAGTCCAGGGCGATGCGATTACTGCTAATGTTAAAACCATCAATACGGTTCCGCTTCAGCTCAAAGGAGACTATCCTGAATTTTTTGAAATCCGAGGTGAGATTATACTGCCTTGGGAAGGGTTTCACAAAATGAATGAAAAAAGAGCTGCAGAAGGCGAGCCGCTCTACAGTAATCCAAGAAATACTGCCTCAGGCAGCCTAAAGTTACAGGACAGTAGACTGGTTGCTGAGCGTCCTTTGAGTTGTTTTCTATACGCTTTAGCAGGAGAACAATTGCCTATTTCCTCTCAATTTGAAGCACTTCAAAAGGCACGTGAATGGGGATTTAAGGTTCCTGACTCTGCTCGTTTGGTTCATTCACTAGAGGGTGTTTTTGAATTCATTGACCATTGGGAGGAAATGCGCCAAGAATTGCCCTATGAAATCGATGGAATTGTAATTAAAGTGAATGCGTTATCACAACAACAAGAATTAGGATTTACAGCAAAGGCTCCGCGTTGGGCAATTGCCTTTAAATATCAAGCAGAAGCAGTTGCTACCGTTCTAGAGGGGGTAACCTATCAGGTAGGAAGGACAGGGAGTGTGACCCCTGTAGCACAACTCAAGCCGGTATTGATTTCAGGTACCATTGTTAAAAGGGCTTCTTTACATAATGCAGATCAAATTGCAAAATTAGCCTTGCGTATTGGTGATGCTGTTTTTGTGGAAAAAGGGGGAGAGATTATTCCTAAGATAACAGGGGTTGATTCGACCTCTAGAGGAAGGATAGAAAATAAGGTAGAATTCATCACCCATTGCCCAGAATGTCATTCAGAATTGGAGCGTATTGATGGTGAAGCACAACACTATTGTGTCAATCAGAGTGGATGTCCTCCTCAACAAATTGGAAAAATTCAGCATTTTATAAGTAGAAAAGCGATGGATATAGAAGGTCTAGGAGGGGAGACTGTAGGTTTGCTGTATCACGAAGGTATTTTGTCGAACCTTTCTGATTTGTATCGTTTAGAAAAAGAGCAACTCCTGCCACTGGAGCGAATGGCTGAAAAATCAGTCAACAATCTTTTAGAAGGAATCAAAAAATCAAAGGAAAAGCCCTTCTCTAAAGTGCTGTTTGGTTTGGGAATACGTTTTGTTGGAGAAACGGTAGCAAAAAGACTAGCCAATTCTTTTGGTTCTATTGAAGCACTTCAAAATGCTACTTTAGAAGATTTGATTGCAGAGGATGATATTGGAGAACGCATAGCGCAAAGTATAGTTAATTATTTTGGACAAGAAGAAAACAATAAGCTTATAGAAGATCTAAAATCATTTGGTTTGCAGTTGGAACAAATCAAATTAATTAAAAAAGTTAACAGCGCTTTTGAGGGAAAACGATTTGTTGTTTCTGGTGTGTTTGAAAAATACAGTCGTGAAGATATCAAAAGTGAAATAGAATCCTTAGGCGGGATAATTGCGAGTTCTGTTTCTTCAAAAACTGATTTTCTTTTAGCTGGAGAAGGAATGGGACCATCCAAAAAAGCCAAGGCAGAAGCTCTTAAGATTACAATTCTTTCCGAACAAGACTATACCTCACTTAAAGGAGAATAACTTCAAAAAATGTTATATTTATAACAATTGTAAATAAAATCATTCAATATGTTTGATTTTTATGTGGGGTTTCCTTGTTTATTTAAGTTTGATACTGTAAATGGTTGAGTTTTTTAGTGATGCTGTATTGAGATACAAGCTAAAAAAGAGGTTAAAAATTGCAAACATTCGATCAAAAGAACCCATCCGTTCTTTTAAATCAATGGCAGTGATTCTTCCTATGGATCGACTTGTGGATGAATCTGTATTTGTAACTATTGCAGCATCCCTTAAAATTCCAGCCCAAAACATTACATTTGTGGTATTCAGTAAAAGAAAAATAGAACAATACTCGACTTTCAATTTCAAGCTTATCTATTGTTCTAGAAACGATATTAGTTTTTCAGGTTCGTTTAGCGAGGAAATGAATTCTTTTTTCGAAAAGAAATGGGATCTTTTAATCAATTTCTTTTCAGATCGATCTGTTTTTCCAGAATTCATAAGCAGTTGTTGTACATCCAAGTTGAGATTGGGCTTTTCAAAAGCAAATCATGACATTAATGATGTTTTATTAGATGTGAATCCTTTTGACAACGAAGTTTTTATTGCTGAAGCAACAAATTATTTAAGAGCTTTTATAAAATAGGTTGATTATGGATTTAAAGGGACTAGGTGTAGCAATGATTACCCCGTTTCAACAAGATGGTACTGTAGACTACAAAGCTATTCCGGGTATTGTTGAGAACATCGTTACAGGTCACGCTGACTACATCGTTTTAATGGGTACCACTGCAGAAGTAGTTTGTCTCTCTGAAGAAGAGAAAAAGCAAATCATCAGAGTTGTACAAGAGGCAAATCAGAATAAACTTCCCCTCGTCATTGGGATTGGAGGGAACAATACAGCTCGTGTTGTCAAAGAAATTCAGAAAACAGATTTAAGCCCCTTTCAGGCCATATTATCCGTTTCACCCTATTACAATAAACCTACCCAGGAAGGAATTTATCATCATTATGCAGCAATTGCAAAGGCAAGTTCACTTCCTATTATTGTTTACGATGTTCCCTCTCGTACTGGGAGCTCCGTAGAGGTAAGTACTTTTGTTCGTCTTACAGAAGATTTCAGCAATATCATTGCCATAAAAGACGCTAGCGGCGCTTTGACTAAAGCTCAAGAAATAATTAAGTACTGTCCAAAACACATTCAGCTCATATCAGGAGACGATGCGTTGACACTTCCCATGCTTTTAGCTGGGGCTGTAGGTACAATTTCTGTTTTAGGAAATGCACTTCCAGTTCCTCTTGTAAGAATGTTTCAGTTCGTAGAAGAAGGAAACCTTAACAAGGCTTATGAATTGCATTATCATTTAATGGACCTCATCCATTTATTGTTTGAGGAAGGCAACCCCGTTGGAATAAAGGCTTTGATGGAGCATACAGGTTTATGTACCAAGCAAGTCAGGCTTCCTCTGGTAAGCGCTTCTTCAGAATTATCAAAACGAATAGAGACTGTTTTAGAAGAGTCATTACACCTTCTTTAAACTTTAACACCCTCTTTGGATTTTATATTTCCATTGTCGCTTATAATTAGTATTTTTGCAGGATGAAATTTAAAAGCGTCTTTACCGTTAGTTTCTTACTGCTCAGTTTCTTAGTGTCTTGTAGTGATTATCAAAAATTACTCAACAGCAACGATACTGCTGAAAAATACAAACAAGCAGAAGTATATTACAACAATGGTGAATACAGAAAAGCAAATCGCCTTTTTGAGCAAATTGTCCCAAAATACAGAGGGAAACCTCAGGCACAAAGAATCATTTTCTTTTTTGCAGACTCATATTTTCAAACAAAAAGTTACAGCCTTGCAGCTTATCAATACGAGAATTTTGTAAAATCCTATCCTAAAAGTGAACGCGTACAGGAGGCTTCTTTTAAAGCTGCAAAAAGTTATTATTTCCAGTCACCTACCTTCAGTCTGGATCAAGAGGAAACCTACAATGCCATTGAAAAGTTACAAGTCTTCTTAAATCTTTACCCCAATTCTGAATATGCAGCAGAAGCCAATCAAATGATAGCTGAACTTCAAGAAAAATTAGAAAAAAAGAGTTTTGAAATAGCCAAACAATACCATACGATAAGAGACTATAAAGCCGCAATCAAATCCAATGACAATTTTATTGCAGGCTTTCCGGGAACGAAATTCAGAGAAGAATCTTTGTACATAAAGTTTTTATCCCTTTACGAAATTGCAATGAATAGTGTTTTTTCTAAAAAAGAAGAGCGATTAAACGAAATTCAACAACAATATGACCTTATTTTGCGTTACTATCCCGAGACCCTCTTTTTAGAAGATCTCAATCAAAAGATGGAGCGTGTCAATACAGAACTTTTACAATTAAACACTACAACTACACCTTAAGAAATAAGAACCATGACGAAATACAGAGAATCCAAAGCCGCATTAACTTCAAAGACATATAACAGAAATGAAATTGAGGCTCCTACAGAAAATATTTACGAGGCGCTTTCAATCATTGCAAAGCGCTCTCAGCAGATCAATTTAGACATCAAAAAAGAATTGCATGAAAAGCTGGAAGAGTTTGCTACACACAACGATAGTCTAGAAGAAATCTTTGAAAATAAAGAACAAATAGAAGTATCTCGTTTTTATGAGCGTTTACCCAAGCCACATGCTATGGCAGTAGAGGAGTGGTTAAATAATAAAATCTATTCTCGTCAAACAGACGATTCCAAAGCATAAACGATGACTTTGCTGAGCGGTAAAAAGATTTTACTGGGAATATCCGGAGGGATTGCCGCTTACAAAACACCTTTGTTAGTTCGTGAGTTAATAAAGCATGGTGCAGAGGTTAAGGTGGTGATGACACCTGCAGCCAAGGATTTTGTGACTCCATTAACGCTATCAACACTTTCCAAAAATCCAGTTCTTTCTTCCTTTACTACAACAGATATTGATAATCCCGTTTGGAATGACCATGTAGCATTGGGGGCTTGGGCGGATTTGTTTTTGATAGCTCCAGCCACTTCAAACACACTTTCAGCTATGGCTCACGGGCGTTGTAACAATTTACTTCTAGCAGTTTATCTATCTGCCAAATGTCCAGTGTTTATTGCGCCTGCCATGGATCTTGACATGTATGCGCATCCATCAAATCAAAAGAATTTAGATACGCTTTCTACTTTTGGAAATCGAGTATTGCCTGTGGGTGAAGGTGAGCTGGCAAGCGGTTTAGAAGGAAAAGGTAGAATGTTGGAGCCCAAACAACTGATCGAGTACATACTCGATTTTTTTAATCCAGTGTTGCCCTTAAAAGGTAAAAAGGTTCTAATTACTGCAGGTCCTACCTATGAAGCCATAGATCCTGTTCGATTCATTGGAAATCATTCTTCTGGAAAAATGGGATTTGCCCTTGCTGAGGTTGCGGCAAGCTTAGGCGCCCTAGTTCATTTGGTAAGCGGACCCACTCATGAAAAAATCAGTCTTCCTAATGTCAATCTTTATCGAGTTGTTTCAGCAGAGGAAATGTTTGAAGTGATTAAATCACTTTATGATACCGTGGACATAGTAATAGCCGCTGCTGCTGTTGCCGATTATCGCCCTGAAAAAGTAGCTGAACAAAAGATAAAGAAATCACAAAATACACCTACAATAAAACTTAAACCCACTACCGATCTTCTCGCTTTTATGGGAGAGCAAAAAAAGCATCAATGTCTGATCGGTTTTGCCTTGGAAACAGAAAACGAAATGGAAAACGCACATCAGAAACTCAAGAATAAAAAGTTAGACGGTATCGTTTTAAACTCCCTAAATGAAAAAGGTGCTGGCTTTTCTGGTGCTACCAATAAAATTTCATTCATTCGAAAGGATCAAAAAAGTATCTCTTTTCCGCTCCAAACTAAAAAGGAATGTGCCTATCGAATATTTGAACAAATCTTGTCCCTATGAAAAATATTTATCTCTTCTTACTGCTTATTTTTTGTAATCAACAGCTCTTTGCTCAGGAGCTCAATGCACAAGTGATTGTGAATTCAGATTTGGTCAATCAAACCAATCAGCAGATTTTTAAAACCCTTGAGCGCTCCTTAAATGAATTCATCAACACCCAGGTATGGACAAATGAGGAATTTTTAAGTCAAGAAAAAATTAGATGTTCCTTTGTCATAAACCTCTCTGGTTACAGCAATGATCAGTTTGAGGCTACTCTTCAAGTTCAGTCTCAACGACCTGTTTTTGATACAAATTACGACAGTCCCATACTCAATTTTTTGGATCGTGATATTGTTTTTTCCTATCAAGAGTTTCAGCCTTTATATTTTAATGAATCCAGTTTTGAATCCAACTTAGTTTCTTTAGTTAGTTTTTATGTATACGTGATTTTGGGATTAGACGCAGATACTTTTTCATTGAATGGTGGAGACCCTTTTTATGAGCGTGCAAGACAAATTGTCAATTTAGCCCAAAATAGTGCTGGAAAAGGATGGAGACCTTCAGATGGAATAAGAAACCGATTTTGGTTAGTAGACGCACTGCGTTCCAATACCTTTAGAGAGTACCGTCAGTCTTTATACACCTACCACCGTCAAGGGTTGGATCAGATGACAACAAACCCTTTGGAGGCTAAGACGCAAATCATGAGTGCTATAAATCAATTAGAACCTTTATATCAAAGACGTCCCAATTCTTTCTTACTTCAACTCTTTTTTGATGCCAAGGTAGAAGAAATTGTAAGCCTTTTCCAAGAGGGTCCAAAGGTAGATTTTAAAGAAACAGAGGAAGTCTTAAAAAAAATAGCTCCTTTTTTTACTGCACGCTGGAAAGAAATCAAAGCCTAATTTTTTTAATATAACTATCTTTAGTGTCTGTAAATTAGATTGTTTTGCTGACCCATTTAAAAATAAAAAATTTTGCACTGATAGAGGATTTAGAGGTCCACTTTTCACAGGGTATGACCTGTATTACTGGAGAGACTGGTGCTGGAAAATCGATTGTTTTAGGTGGGTTGTCACTTGTTTTAGGGAAACGAGCTGACCTTTCTAGTCTTTTAGATGCGAGCAAAAAATGTATAGTTGAAGCTACTTTTGAAATCAACTCGTATGATTTACGTCCTCTTTTCGATACTCATGATTTAGATTATGAAACCGAAACTGTTTTGAGAAGAGAATTATTGCCTCAGGGAAAATCCAGAGCATTTATAAACGATACACCCGTTAATTTGACTGTTTTAGAGGAAATCAGTTTACAACTGATTGACCTTCATTCTCAACAGGATACACAAACGTTGTTGCGCAACGAATATCAGTTTCAAGTATTAGATGCGTTAGCTGGTAATGAACAAGTTTTGGAACAATATCAGAAAGTTTTGGAAGCCTATAAAAAAGCGAATAAAGAACTTGAGTATTGGACAAGGATACAGACAGATTCTAATGAGTCACTCGAGCTAAAACAATTTTTATATGAAGAGCTGGTAGCTACAAAATTAGATCCCGATTGGGAGATTGATTTGGATCAAGAGATCGATGCTTTGAGTAATGTAGATTATTTACAAACTTCGCTCGCTGCATCCATTCAATTGTTGGAGTCAGATACTATGGGTATTGTAGATCAATTAAAAGAACTTAGACGTTACAGTCAAGGCATATTTGAGAAGTCCAGCCAATTCGAATCTTTATATGAAAGAGTACAATCTGCCACGGTAGAGTTAGAAGATCTTATGGAAGAGTTCAAACAACATTTTGAACGTTTAGAAGTAAATCCTCAAAAATTGGAAGAACTACTCGCTCAAAAGGATCATTTGAATGCACTTTTCCAAAAACACAAAGTAAAAAACGTTGACGAGTTGCGATCTATCCGTGATTCTCTTGGCAATACACTTGGAGAATCGGTAAATGTGGAGGATAAACTCACTGCATTAAAGGAAGAAATAAGCAAAAAAACTTCAGACCTAAAAATCCTGTCTGAGACACTTTCCAAAAACAGACATAAGGCGACCACATTATTAGAAAATGAGCTTAAAGACTTGGTAGCCAAGATGGGAATGCAAGACGCTGTTTTTAAAATGGAATTGAGTCCAAGCTCCGAATTTCAATCAAACGGTACTGACTTACTCACTTTCAATTTCAGTGCCAATAAAGGAAGTGATTTTAAAGTGCTAAAAAAAGTTGTTTCAGGAGGGGAACTTTCCCGAATCATGCTTGCCATAAAAGCTGTTCTTTCTAGGTATAAAAAATTACCTACGCTAATTTTTGACGAAATAGATACAGGAGTTTCTGGCAAAATTTCGGACAGTATTGCAGAGGTAATGTCAGTTATGGCAAAAAAACTTCAAGTAATAACAATTACACACCTTCCTCAGGTAGCTGCAAAAGGAACACATCACTTTAAAGTTGAAAAGCACATAGTAGGTGAGCAAACTAAGACCTCCCTACACTTGCTAGATTCTCAAGCGCGGGTAGAAGAAATTGCAATGATGCTTTCAGGAAATCAGATTACTGAAACAGCTAGAGCCCACGCAAAACAATTAATGAATTAAATGTATCTTTGACCCTGTAAAACCAACAATATGTCTCATAAAATATTAGAAGGAAAAAAAGGAATCATTTTTGGCGCATTAGATGATCAGTCTATCGCTTGGAAAACAGCAGAATCTGTGTACGACGCGGGTGGTAAATTCGTTCTAACAAACGCCCCTGTTGCAATGCGTATGGGAACGATAAACGCACTTGCTGAGAAAACAGGTTCCAAAGTCATTGCTGCAGATGCTACGCTAATGGAAGATTTAGAGGCGCTTATAGATCAAGCGCAAGAATTGTTGGGAGGAAAATTAGATTTCGTTTTACACTCCATTGGTATGTCTGTTAACGTTAGAAAAGGGAAGCACTACACAGATTTAAATCACGATTGGATGGCAAAGGGCTGGGATGTCTCTGCGGTTTCATTTCATAAACTAATGCAGTGTTTGTATCAGAAGGACGCTATGAACGAATGGGGGAGTATTGTAGCTCTTTCCTATGTAGCAGCACAGCGCACCTTTCCCAATTACAATGATATGGCAGACAACAAAGCTTATTTAGAGTCTATAGCACGTAGTTTTGGGTATTTCTTTGGGAAGGACAAAAAAGTTCGTGTAAATACGATTTCACAATCTCCGACTTTAACTACAGCTGGAAAAGGTGTTGCTGGGCTAGATGGGTTTTTGAAGTATGCTGAAAAAATGTCTCCCCTTGGAAATGCAACTGCTAAAGAATGTGCTGATTATACCGTTTCTCTTTTTTCTGATTACACAAGAAAAGTAACTCTACAAAACCTTTATCACGACGGAGGGTTTTCTAATGTAGGTGTAAGTCAAGAAATTATTGATGCGATAAGTACAAAAGAATAAAAGGAACGCTTTTTTGTAAGAGTTCCCAAAAATGGCGAAAGCATGAATAAGCTCTTAGCAAAATTACCTTCAAAGGGGCGATTTCGTTTCTTTCTATTTTTTGTTTTGCTATCGTTTGTTTTTTGGCTAAGCACCAAACTTTCTAATTCTTACACTCTAGACCAGTCTTTTAAAGTAAACTGGAAAGACATGCCCCCAGGGATTGTCTTATCTAATATCCCACAACAACTCACGTTCTCAATCTCGGCTAGTGGTATAGAGTTACTGTTATACCGATGGTTGAATTCAGAAATTGACATATCCCTAAAGGATGTGGTTTTTACCTCTAATGAGGGTAAAATAGATTTAAGAAATCAATATTTTTTAATTGCTCAACAACTTTTTGACAACACTCAGCTCAATCAAGTGGTTCCATCACAAGTTGCTTTTGGTTTTACTAAATTAGAAGAAAAAAAGCTTGTGGTTATTCCAAAAGTTAATATACAATTTAGAGCAGGTTATCTTGGTGATTCACCCATTACGAGTTCTCCAGATAGTGTCCTTGTTCGTGGTCCAAAATCACTCTTGGACTCGCTCAAAGCTCTAGAAACTATAGTTCTAAAGGTGGAAGATCTCTTTGAAGATTACAATCAAAAAGTAACTTTAAAAACCATTCCAGAGCTTCAACTAGATCATCAAGAGGTGCAGCTTCAGATGGATGTATCTCGTTATTCTGAAAAAGAATTTACACTACCTATAGAGGTGCTTAATATTCCTGAAGGAATACGAGTAAAACTGTTTCCAGCTTCTGTAAAAATTAGAGCAACACTCCCTTTGTCCCTTTTGAGGACTGTAAATGAATCTGATTTTAAAATGGCTGTAGATTACCATAGCCTGACAGAGGAAAATAATTTTTTTGAAGTAGTTGTACTTCGTAAACCTCCTATGGTAAAACAACTGAACTGGGAACCCAAACAGGTTAATTATCTGATCCGCAAATGAAAATATTAGGACTGACAGGAGGTATAGGGAGTGGAAAATCAACTCTGTTGAACTGGTTCAAATCCAAAGGAATCCCTTGTTTTGAATCGGATGCTGTAGGGAAAGAATTGTTAGAAAGTGAATTGCGTCAAAAGATTCAAACTCGATTTGGTTCGGAATTGTATGCTAAGGGTACACTCGACCGATCTGTACTAGCAAAAAGAGTGTTTCAAAACTCTGAAGAACTAAAAGAGTTAAACGAGATTGTGCATCCTGCGGTGGCTAAAGCCTTTGAAGAATTTAAAGTGAAGCACAAAGATGCACCTATAGTGATTAAAGAAGCAGCGATATTATTTGAAAGTGGAGGAGATAAATTCTGTGATAGTGTGGTTTTGATCACTGCACCTAAAGAACTCAGAATCCAACGTGTTCTTGAACGTGACGGTGGAACAAAATCTGAGGTTTTGTCGCGGATGAGTAAACAATGGAGTGATGAGCAAAAGAAAAAAAAGGCAGACTGGGTAATAGAAAATATTGATCTGTCAAAAACAATAGAACAAGCTGAAACTATTTTGATGGAGCTGAAGAATTGAGTTTCCTCTTGTATTAACAAACTATTAGCATTTTTTTTGTTAAAATTAAAGGAACTTTGTCCCCATACTAGAATGAAGTTAAAGTCGTTTTGAAGTATACAGTACAATGAAGAAAAATTTATTCCTTTCTCTGGTTGTTTTCATGATAATCTCAATTCTTGGGATAATCATGTTACAGGGCTATTGGATATTTTCTGCATGGAATGATAAGGAGGAGGAATTTTCTTTGGCTGTGCAACAATCTTTAATGCGCGTTGCTGAAGAAATTCAAGAGCGAGAACTCAATGATTATATCAAAGCTTATGAGCGTCTTATAGATTCACTTGAAACACCTGACGACGCCAGTTTTACAAACTTATTTTTGTTTTTAGATGAGGATAACACCAATAATTTAATTTCCTATTACGCTTATGGTATTTTGGAAGAAGACTACAAGATAGCACCCTATATAGATCCAAAATTGGGCGATACACTCCAAACGCTAACAGATGTCAAACAGGTAAAAAACACAACCATAATTAATAAAAATGATGTTTTTAACCGAGAAAATAATATCGCTACTTCAGTTGAAAAGATCAAGGCCATAGATCGAATGAATATCAATAACCAACGTATTCAATCCATTTTTAAAGATTATACTTCCAATACTCCTATTCATAAGCGGCTCAATGTAAATGAATTGGATTTTGTCTTAAAGCGAGAATTTGATGCGAAGATGATTGTCACACCCTACGAATTTGGAATTTACGACAACGGTTTAGCAACGAAAATAAAATCCAATAATTATACAGAAGTACAGGAGGGTTATAAATACGTAACCCCCATTTTCCAGGATGAACGTGGATTGAGAAAATATGAGCTGGTCGTATCCTTTCCTGAAAAAGACCAATATGTGTTCTCATCGATTTTAAGTGTGGGTGGTCTAACTTTGCTTTTGACAGTATTCATTGTTTTGGTTTCTGCTAGTGCACTTTACCAAATTATTCAACAAAAAAAGATCTCCGAAATTAAAACAGATTTCATCAACAACATGTCTCATGAATTTAAAACCCCTATAGCAACCATCAATTTGGCTTTGGATGCAATCTCTAATCCAAAAGTAGCTCAAGCTCCTCAGAAAATGACCAACTACGTCAAAATGATTCGAGAAGAAAACAATAGAATGCTTTCTCAGGTTGAAAATGTGCTCCGAATTTCACAGTTGGAACGCAGTCACGATCCTATTCAAAAAACAACTGTTGATACACATAAAATTATAAAAGTAGCACTCAGTCACATACAGTTAATATTAAAAAGTAAATCTGGAAAAGTGAAGTTGCAACTAGAAGCAACAGATACTCTCATTTTTGGAAACAAAAGCCATTTGACCAATATTTTTGTTAACTTATTGGATAATGCGGTAAAATACTGTGATCAAACCCCATTTTTGGAAATAGAAACCTTTAATGAAGACAGTGATTTTGTTTTTGTTTTAAAAGACAATGGTATAGGGATGACCACAACGGTTCAAAAGAAAATATTCGATAAATTTTATCGTGCTGCTTCTGGAGACATTCACAATGTAAAAGGACATGGTCTAGGACTTGCATATGTGAAGAAAATCATTGATTTACACAAAGGGAAAATAAATTTAGAAAGTAAAGAGGGTATAGGCACAACCTTCATCCTCAGGATACCTAATAAAAATTAAACTCTAAAAGCCTCAAAAAAACTAAAATGAAAAACGACAACAAAAAAATATTGCTAGTAGAGGATGATCCTAATTTTGGCAGCATCCTAAAAGAGTACTTAACCTTGAATGATTATGACATTACTCTAGCTAAAAACGGTATTGAAGGACTAGAAAAATTCAAAAAAGAAACATTTGATCTTTGTATTTTAGACGTGATGATGCCGTATAAAGATGGATTTACGCTCGCCAAAGAGATCCGTGAGAAAAATGAAGTGGTACCCATCTTTTTTCTTACCGCAAAGCATTTAAAAGAAGATGTATTAAAAGGTTTTAAAATTGGAGCAAACGATTATATGACCAAACCTTTTGATTCAGATGTTCTACTAGCAAAAATAAAGGCTATACTCAATAGAAAAATTGCACCTGTTGCTCCCGAAAATGATACATTCGAATTTTCTTTTAGCGAGTTTCATTTTAACTCAAAGCTTCGTTTCTTAACACATAAAGGGGGAAGTTCTATTAAACTATCACCCAAAGAAAATCAGCTGTTGCGTTTGCTGGTATTGCATTTGAATGATTTGTTACCTAGAGAAGTAGCTTTGAATAAAATATGGCGAGATGATAATTACTTTACTTCTCGCAGCATGGATGTGTATATCGCCAAGCTCAGAAAATACCTTAGTGCAGATCAAAAAGTTCAGATATTAAATATTCACGGAGAAGGATTTCGATTGGTTATTGAAAATTAACTACTGTTTCTAGGGTGAAAACGCTCTACAACAGTGCGTAAATATTGCGTATCTAAATGGGTGTAGACTTCTGTTGTGGTTATGCTCTCATGACCCATCAACAGTTGTATGGTACGCAAATCTGCTCCATTTTCTAGTAGATGTGTGGCAAATGAATGTCGGAACGTATGTGGACCAATTTTCTTTTGTATGGATGTTTTTGCAACCAGGGAGCGAATGAGTGTAAAAATCATTTGCCGGGTTAGTCCTTTTCCGTTTCGATTTAGAAAGACAATGTCTTGGTGTTCTGTAACTATTTTTTGATATGAGCGAAGTTCTTCAATATATATCTTAAGATATTTTTTAGCTATGCGACCCATAGGAACAAGACGTTGTTTGTTTCCTTTACCCGTTACTCGGATCAGGGATTCTTTAAAAAAGAGATTGGAGAGATTTAGAGTGACCAGTTCAGAGACTCGCAAACCGCTACCGTACAAGGTTTCTATTATAGCACGATTGCGATGACCTTGTGGATGTCCAAGGTCTATAGCGTCAACTAACAATTCAATCTCCTGTAGTGAAAGTACATCTGGTAATTTTCTTCCTAACTTTGGGGCTTCGATTAAATCGGTAGGGTTTGTACTTCGATATTTTTCGAATACTAAATAATCAAAAAAACCACGTAAACTTGCTATACGTCTTGCTTGAGTATGAGGACTGAGCACTTTAGCAGTTTCGTAAATAAAAAGTTTGATCGTTTCAGGGCTGCAGTTTATGGGTGACTCTTCTATTTTTTTTTCGTTTAAAAAGTGTTGGAAAGCTTGCAAATCCAGCCCGTAATTTACTAGGGTGTTTTCGGAAAGTCCTCGCTCAATTTTAAGGTATACTCTGTATTCTGCTTTAGCTTGCTGCCAATTCACTAGACTAGTTTTAGGGGAATCACTCTAATTTCTATACTTTTACTAAAATAATAAAAATGAAGATCAGCATCATCAATGGACCCAATTTAAACCTCTTGGGCACTCGAGAACCTTCGGTCTATGGGAGTCAGACTTTTGAGTCCTATTATCAGAGTTTGTTAGAGCGCTTTCCCCAAGTAGAATTTGATTATTTCCAATCCAATGTAGAAGGGGAGTTGATTAATCGTTTACATGAAGTAGGCTTTTCTTCAGATTTGATTTTGCTCAATGCAGGTGCATATACTCATACTTCCGTTGCACTAGGTGATGCTATTAAAAGCATTGATACGTCTGTTATTGAAATCCATATTTCGAATACCTTTTCAAGAGAAGACTTTCGTCATACTTCATATATCACTCCTGTGGCTAAAGGACTAATTGTTGGATTTGGTCTAGACTCTTATCGCTTGGGAGTGGAAAGCTTAGTTGGGCATATCGATTAAACAATATTGTTTTAGGTTTCTTAACTTATAAAAAAGCGTATAACCTACCATGACAAATCGAATCTGATTAGAGCCATTATTGAATTTGCTATATCAATTGAACTTCCAGGATTTATTATATATTGTATATTGGGCTTTATACTCATTTTGTCATTTTTAACCCAATCGTATGTTAATTCAATAGCTATTTCATTCTCTATTTTTTCGGAAAATTGAGTTTTATAAAATTCTGAAAAATTATTTTTTGCTATTGCAATGCCCATTCCATCTAGAGCTCTTTTTTGATAAAAGCCTTGAAGCCAAAGACCGCTACCTATATATGATTTTACTGGATTAATATGACTTAGTGATACTCCTATTTGAGTGAATACATTTATATTTTTTAGGCTATTTTGAAAAATATTTTGATCACCAATAAAATAAACTCCATGAGTTGAATTATATCCTTTATTGTTGATTACTTTATTTTGTGTATGATTCCATAATCCAATTTTGTATATCCCTTCATTTACTTTTTTATTCAAAAGATATATCTGGATTTCATTTATAATCAATACACCTTCTGTTTTACTTAATTTAAATGTTAATGAGTTGGGATTTCCACTTTCTGTTCCTGGGTCACCATCATATATGGCATTATTAAATTTAAAATTCTTTCCTATATTCCATTCAATCACAACACCTAACGTTGCTAAGGGGAAGATTGATGCAGGAAAATTTGTTGATAGATCTGGTTGTATTCCAAAAGAGCTATTAATAAAATTTGATCCAGCATCAGTTATTGCAAAAACACTATTTAAATCGTGTTGACCAATGAGAATAGACCAATTTTCAAAATTCTGCTTATACCAGAATTGATATAGTCTTGAATGAGATTCAGCTTCAATATTATTTGCAATTTGATAATCACCAATTAGAGAAGAAAGTGAATTTCCATGATTATTTAATAAATAGCTAAAAAATTGACCGCCCTCCCATAAATTCAATGTTTCAGTATTAAACTCTACGGTAAGATCTAGATTACCAAGGTATGCAGTCCCTCTTTTAATTCCACCAAGAGCATTAGTTGCAAAATCAAAAGTATACCTACCTTCTATAGTAATTCCTTTTTTAGGTTTTTGAGCGAGAGAAAATTGACAAAAAAGGACAAAAAAGAAATTTAATAACCAAAACCAAAAATGTGCCAATAGTATGTGTTTTATTATTAGACTTTATTTATAGAATTATTCCAAATAAATGACCCATCAAGGCGGTGACTCCCATAGTCAGGCTTCCCCAAAAGGTTATCCGTACTACCGCTTTAGAGATCGCAAAGCCCCCTGTTTTTGCTGCTATAGCACCTAAAAGAATTAGAAAGAGCAGGGCAGAGAGGTAAAGGGAAATTCCCATATTTTGTAAAGGAAAGAACAAGGTAACGAGTAGGGGGAGTATGCCTCCCACGGTAAAGGCTGCTCCAGAGGCAAAAGCCGCTTGTATGGGATTGGCCTTACTTTGATCGGTTATTCCCAGTTCGTCGCGTATGTGCGCGCCTAGGGCATCTTTTTCGGTCAATTCTTTTGCTACTAATGCTGCGGTTTCTCTCTTTAAACCGCGTTGTTGGTAGATAGCAGTTAGGTATTCCAATTCCTCTTCGGGTTGTTCTTCCAGTTCCTTGAGTTCCCGTTCGATATCCGCCTGTTCGATGTCCGTTTGAGAGCTCACGGAAACATATTCTCCCGCAGCCATAGACAAGGCCCCCGCAACCAAGCCCGCCAAGGTAGCCACTACGATAGGCGAACGAAGGTCTGTGGCAGCCGCTACTCCCACTGCTAGACTGGCGGTAGAGAGTATGCCATCGTTAGCACCGAGAACTGCTGCCCGTATCCAGTTGCTCCGTTGAATATAATGTGTTTTTAAATAGTGGTCCAATTCGACTTTAGAAGAAGGTTTTTTTGTCATTCACCAATTTTTGTTAAGTCTATGTCTTACAAAAGTGTTTGTTTAAAGATAGGTTATTTACTATCAGATTCGAATATTTTTTGGTTCTGCATAGCAAAAAAAAGCCCTTGTAAAAAAGGGCTTTTTAGTTTGGATTGTATTTATAAATGAATGACTTCATCGTAAGCATCTGCTACGGCTTCCATCACAGCCTCACTCATGGTGGGGTGGGGGTGAACGGCTTTGAGTACTTCGTGACCGGTAGTTTCCAGTTTACGACCTAGTACGGCTTCGGCAATCATGTCTGTGACTCCTGTTCCAATCATATGACATCCAAGCCATTCGCCGTATTTAGCATCAAAGATTACTTTGACAAAACCGTCTGCATTTCCCCCAGCCTGAGCTTTTCCAGAGGCAGAAAAAGGAAACTTACCTACTTTAATTTCGTAGCCTTTTTCTTTGGCTTGGGCTTCCGTAAGTCCTACAGAAGCAACTTCTGGGGAGCAATACGTACAACCAGGAATATTTCCATAGTCTAGTGGTTCAACATGCTGCCCTGCAATTTTTTCAACACAGAGTATTCCCTCTGCAGAGGCAACGTGTGCCAGTGCTTGACCGGGAGTCACATCACCAATAGCATAATAGCCAGGTAGGTTGGTTTGATAAAAATCATTGACCAAAATCTTATCGCGATCTACTGCAATGCCTACTTCTTCCAATCCTATGTTTTCAATATTGGTTTTGATTCCTACAGCAGAAAGGACCAAATCCGCATTTAGTTCTTCATCTCCTTTTGCTGTTTTTACCGTTACTTTTACGCCTTTTCCTTTAGTGTCTACACCAGTCACTTCTGCACTGGTCATAATGTTAATCCCTGACTTTTTAAATGAGCGTTCTAGCTGTTTAGAAACTTCCTCGTCTTCCACAGGAACAATGCGATCTAAATACTCAACTATAGTCACTTCCGTCCCCATAGCGTTGTAGAAATAAGCAAATTCAATCCCTATGGCTCCAGAACCTACTACGATCATTTTTTTGGGTTGTTTATCCAAAGTCATTGCCTGGCGATAACCGATAACTTTCTTACCGTCTTGGGGTAGTGTGGGTAATTCTCTAGAGCGAGCTCCTGTAGCAATAATGATATGTTTTGCTTGGTATTCCTCTGTTTTATCGTTTTTGGTGACACTTATTTTTTTACCTGGAAGCACCTTTCCATGTCCTTCAATTACATCGATTTTATTTTTTTTCATCAAAAACTGAACCCCCTTGCTCATCCCTGCAGCAACGTTTCGGCTTCGGTTTACAACAGCGTCAAAGTCTTTGTCGTATTCTTTTACAGTTAAACCGTAATCACCAGCGTGTTTGAGGTATTCAAATACTTGAGCCGATTTTAAAAGGGCTTTAGTAGGAATACAACCCCAGTTGAGGCATACCCCACCAAGGCTTTCTTTTTCAACAATAGCAGTTTTAAAACCCAGTTGTGAGGCACGTATAGCAGTTACGTATCCGCCGGGTCCACTACCTAAAACAATAATATCATATGAAGTCATCTCTTCTCATTTAAATTCTGCACAAAGCTACAAAATCTAAGAGTAAAAAAAGTCCTTGTTTTGTAGCAGAAATAACGGATCTTTTAGAACGGTTTTTTTCTTTTATTTTACTCCGGATTAAAATCGATGCTTGCAGAATTCACACAGTAGCGAAGACCTGTAGCAGTAGGACCATCATTAAAGACATGTCCTTGATGTCCACCACAATGTGCACATACAATTTCTGTGCGCAACATACCATGGCTATTGTCTTTAATGTATTCTATAGCACCGGGTAAGGCTTCATCATAACTGGGCCAGCCACAGGAACTATCAAATTTGTTTTCAGACCGGTAAAGCGATGTTCCACAGCCCTTACAGCAGTAAATTCCTTTTTCAAAGTGGTCGTTGTACTCGCCAGTAAAAGGATATTCTGTACCCTTTTCTCTGAGAATGCGATAGGACTGCTCATCCAGTTGATTTTTCCATTCTTCTTCTGAGCGCTCTAGCGGATAGGATTTAGGGTTGCTCATCTTCAGGGATAAAGTTTAAAGCAGCAGAATTGATGCAATGTCGTTTCCCGGTGGTACGTGCTGGTCCGTCGTTGAAAACATGTCCAAGGTGCCCCCCACAAGTGTTGCACTTCAGTTCAGAACGGGGGTAGCCGATTTTATAATCGACATCGTATTCTAAATTTTCTTCGATTCCTCGATCGAAAGAGGGCCATCCAGAACCCGAATCGTATTTGTATTTTGATTCATACAAAGGAGACTGACAACCTGCACAAACATAAACACCTTTTTCTTTGTTGTAGTTCAGCTCTCCTGTAAAAGCACGTTCTGTACCCGCCTTTCTTAATACGTAATAAGCCATTTCTGGTAACTGGGCTTTCCATTCCGCATCCGTTTTAACCACAGTGTATTCTTTTTTGGCTTTGCGTTTGGTCTCTTGTGAGTTCCCTTTACAATGGGTGAGTAACAATATAAGTAGTAGAGGATATATGGTTTTCATTTTCTTTTTTCTTCAAAAATAATCAATCTTGTTTGCTACCAAAATATCTGGTAGATTGCAACAAAACTTTAACAGCCCAACCTTGGTTTATGGGTTTAGTTATTTACTTTTACCTAAACCCCATTATCATGAAAAAACACCTATTTTTCCTTCTATTAATCCTATTCAGTAGCTGTAAAGTAAACCAACTTACAGGTAAAAAAACATTCAATGTTTTTTCAAACAAACAGCTTTTCCCTATGGCATTTTCCCAATACGAAAGTTTTTTAAAAGAGCACCCTATAGTGGTAAACAGCAATGAAAGTAACGAAATAAAGCGAATTGGTAAGCGTATTGCGGATGCAGCACAGTCCTATTTTGAATTTAAGGGAGCACCGAATCATTTGGCGGATTACCAATGGGAGTATAATTTGGAGGAGAACGCACAGCGCAATGCTTGGTGTATGCCTGGAGGTAAAATTGTTTTTTACACAGGCATTCTCCCCATTGCAAAAAACGAAGCGGGTATAGCCGCTATTATGGGGCACGAGGTGGCACACGCTTTGTTGGACCACGGTGGGCAACGAATGTCTTTGAGTTTGGCACAGCAAGGGTTGAACCTCGTTGCATTAAAAGCTACAGAAAAGAAACCAGAAAAAAAGCGCAAAGCCATACTAACGGCCTATGGCCTGGGAAGTACAGTGGGAGCGGTGCTTCCTTTTAGTCGCAAGCACGAAACTGAGGCAGACCGAATTGGTTTGGAACTTATGATCCTTGCAGGATTTAATCCCGAAGAAGCACCAAGACTATGGGAACGAATGAAAGTAGCTTCTGGAGGAAAGGCCCCACCAGAACTCTTAAGTACCCATCCCTCTAACCAAAAGCGAATTGATAATTTAAAAAAGTGGATTCCAGAGGCACGCAAACGGGCTGACGAAATCAAAAGGGGAAGTATAGAATCTAATCCCTAGGTTTTTGTTACATTAGAACAAACTATTTTTTTTAATGATAACAAAAGTTCCCTTAGAAAAAGGCAGTAAAAAATTAATCAATGCTTGGGCTTTCTATGATTGGGCAAATTCCGTTTATTCACTCGTGATTTCTTCAGCTATTTTTCCAATCTATTACGGAGTACTTTTTTCAGAAATCAATACAATTTCTTTTTTTGGTTATCCTATAAAAAATACAGCAGCCATTAGTTTTGTTACTGCCACAGCTTTTATTGTGGTAGCGTTCATGTCTCCCATATTATCAGGAATTGCAGACTACATAGGCAACAAAAAAAAGTTCATGAAAATTTTTGTTTACCTAGGTTCACTTTCTTGTATTGGTTTGTATTGGTTTGAATTGGAAACTATTTATTGGGGTCTGTTGTTTTATTTTTTGGCAATGATAGGGTTGTGGTCCAGTTTGGTTTTTTACAATTCCTATTTACCGGATATTGCTTATCCGGAACAGCAAGATCGCGCCAGTGCTAGAGGCTTTTCTTACGGTTATGTAGGGAGTGTTCTTTTATTGCTTTTTAATCTAGCAATGGTTATGAAGCCAGAGTATTTTGGAATAGAGGGAACACCCACAGAGGCTTCGCTAAAAGCGATGAAATACTCTTTTATCTCCGTTGGTCTTTGGTGGTCGCTTTTTAGTCAATATTCCTTTTATTACCTACCCAAGAGCAATCATAATGTGAAAGTCACAAAGGATATATTTTGGAATGGGTACAAAGAATTACAATCTGTTTGGAGACAATTGAAAACAATGACCACTATTAAGCGGTTTCTCCCAGCTTTTTTTCTGTACAGCATGGCCTTACAAACTGTTTTGTTGGTCGCTGCCTATTTTGGTGAAGAAGAAATTGCCTGGGCTGATTCTAGTGAGAAAACTATAGGGCTCATATTGAGTATACTACTCATTCAAATCGTTGCCATTTTTGGGGCTATTCTCACTGCAAGAGCCTCAGAGCGTTTTGGTAACGTGAAAGTGCTCATTGTGATCAACTTGATATGGGTGGTGTTGTGTATTGTTGCCTATTATACTCGTACCCCCCTTCAGTTTTACACTGTTGCAGGATTTGTGGGGATGGTAATGGGAGGTTTACAATCGCTCTCAAGATCTACCTATTCCAAAATGCTTCCCAAAACCATAGATACGACTTCTTTTTTCAGCTTCTATGATGTGACAGAAAAAATTGGTATTGTGATAGGGATGCTCTGCTTTGGGCTGATTGACCATATCTCGGGAAGCATGCGCAACGGGATTTTATTTTTTATTCTGTTTTTTATTTTTGGTGCTTTGATGCTTACACGCATCCCGAGAGAACAAGTTGCTAATCTCGAATCATAATATCTCCTGAACCTGTAACTTTGGTGCTTTGACGGGTAGGGCTTCCATAACACCGCAAGTCTCCGGAACCTGTGATTTTTGCTTGGAGTACTTCAGAGGAGTACATTTCTACATTTCCAGAGCCTGTGATTTGAGCTTCTCCTTCTTTGGCTATCAGCTTTTCTGCTTCGATAGTACCCGATCCCGTTAAAAAGAACGTGACCTGATCAGCACTCCCTTTGAGGGTTAGGTCACCCGATCCTGTTACTGTACCATTTACGTTTTCCGCCTCTACTTCTATGTCAATATCACCTGAACCCGAAATAAGGGCTTTGATACGTGGAAATTTCAAAGGAATTTTAGATTCAATGCTGCCAGAACCACTCAGTATAACTTCAGAAATTTGTTCTACAGGGATGGTAATGTTAACTTTTCCTGTTTTCCAATCGTTAAACCATGAAGTGTTCTTCTTTTTGATGATCAAAATACCTTTCTTAACATAGGACTCGATATTGCTCAAGTCGTCAGAACTACCTTCAAGGGTAATACTTCCCTCGCTTCCTGAGGTGAGCATTACGTCGTAAGATCCAGCAATATGGATTCCTTCATAGGTGCCTACATCCCTTCTTTCTGATTGGGCATTAAGCTTAGTGAACGAAAAGAAAGAGGAAACAGATAAAACTAAAATTAATAGAAAATTTTTCATTGAATTAGGGTTTTGATGTTAATTTGACACTTCCAAATTCAGAAGTGATTTTTAGTTGATTTAAAGATTGGTTATTACGGTGAAAGCCTTTGTAATACTTTTCAGTGGATTCTGATTTTTGAATGCTGTGTTCAAGTGCCAAAGTGCTTTTCAAACCTGCAAAATCGAGATCGATTTCGTGTTGAAACTCCCATTCGGGGGCTATTCCTAATTGGATACTACAGTATTCGGAATCAATAAGTAGGCTTTTTGTACTAGGCATCACTTGGTCGATGCGAATCAATCCAAATTCGTTATTGAGACTTGCTTCTTGAAAAAGCGTTCCAATCTTTAAGGTGAGATAATCACCTTTACCTTCAAGTGTATTGATTTTATCGATTAGTAATTTTCCAAAATCATTTTTATAGTTGAGTCTTTGTATCGTATTAAATTCTGAGGTGGTATAATCTGCTTCCAAATCAATTTGCCCTGCTTCTTGTACTTCAAATTCAGAAAAATCTGCTTTGATTTCTCCTCCAAGGATAAATTCAAAGGACGAGTTTTTGGTGTAATCAAAGGCCAGGAAATTGGATTCCGAATTTAAAGTTCCTACCACTATTTTTCCATAATCACAGCTTATTTTAGCGGCACCGTCTAGTGTATTTAAAACAATGGTGCCATAATCGTTATCCAAATCTACTCTACTAGAACGGGGTAGTTTTACCGTGTAATCTATCCTGTATTTGAGACGAGACCTCCCAAAAAGGGTAAAGACCCATTCCTCTTCAATCCGTGTTTTTGCGACAATATGGTCGGGTTCTAGTTCGAAATAAACCGAAATATCTTCTAATTTTTCAGCAAGACGTTTATTGTTATTTCCCTCTACCGTTATCAGGATATCTATAACTACTCTGTTTTCATCCCAACTGGTCATTTTTAAATCGCCAAACTGATTTTCTATTTCAATAAGTGCATTGGGTAGTACTTCGAGTTCTTTGTGGTAGGTTTTTTTTTCGACCTGTTGTGCAGTAATAATCCAGTACTGAGTCAAAAGAAAAAACAACAATATTTTTTTAGATGCTATCATAGTCCTTTTGTTGAATGTTAATCAATTGTTTTTGTATTGTTTCTAGGAGTTCCAATTGTGTTCTTAGATTGAGGAGCAAAGCGGGAATTAATTGTGGTTGGTGTTGATTCACTTCCCATTGGTTATACAATTTTGAATAGTCCCTTTGAAGTTGATTCAATTTTAAGGTTGATTTTTCAATGGCTATAATTACTTCAGGTCCTTTCAGTTCATGTATTTGATTCAGTTGTTCCTCTATTAACAGGGTGAGGTAGTTTTCGGCTTGCTCAAATTCAGAAAACTCTTGATTGTTTAGGGGATTGAGTAATAAGCCTACGCCTGTTAAGCTCAGAAAAAGGAGCACCATTGCAGCCCAACGCAATACATAACGCCGCTGTTTGTATTGCTTTTGCTTTTTCAAACGCTTTATAAAGACATGCTCATGGTGCTCCGGTAGGGGTATGGTGTCTTGGGACTTCGCCCAGTTCTTAAAGGCTTTATGTAAAGGATGATTATGCATTTAAAAACTTTTTTAATTGTTTTCTTGCTCTGGATAAAGTAGTTCTGCAGTTGGAAGGAGTCCATTTCAATAAACGACTGATTTCTTCATAATCATATCCTTCTAGATAATACAATTTGAGTATCACTTGATATCGATCATTGAGTTGATTTAAGGCATTATCCAGTTGATGCGTAGTTATAGTTTGTAAAGATTCTTCTTCAGAATATTCTTCTGTTTCTTGTTGTAATTGTTGTTCCATACGATCGCTTAGGAAAAAACGTTTTTTATTGTGGTAATGTTGTAAACTATTTCTGATTGCAATTTTAGACAACCATCCCTCAAAACTACCTTTGCCTTCATACTGATCCAACTTTTCAAAAGCCGTAATGAAAGCCTCTTGCATTGAATCCATTGCATCTTCTCTATTCTTTGAAATTCGATAGGCTGCGTGATAAACAGTCTTGTGATATAGATGATATATTTCCATTTGTGCCTTTTGGTCTTTCTTTTTACAAGCCTCTATAAGGAGATCGATATTTTGTTTTAATGGTTTCAAATTGCGGCATTCAAATATATAGAGTGATCAATTTGAATTTTGTTACACTCTTCAGTTTTTTTTTCATGGCATAACTATTGTCCTATACCTTACTTCAATTTCAAAAAGATTCTAATTACGTTGTTTATTCTTAAATAGTGTTTTTAGGGGATTTTTTTAATGACACAATGACCTAAAATTTACAAATGGCTCGATCTTTTTTTAGTGCAATTGACAATTTGTCACTGCAAGATATAGAATCTGAAGCGGATTTAATACCGCTTATGACCACTGAAGACGAGGAAGCGTTAGAGAGTGAGGCGCTTCCTGAAGTAGTACCTATTTTACCTTTACGCAATACGGTATTATTTCCAGGTGTTGTTATTCCAATAACTGCCGGTAGGGATAAATCCATAAAACTCATTAAAGATGCTAATGCTACTGATAAAACCATAGGGGTAGTGGCTCAGTTGAATGAGGGGGTAGAAAATCCAGGTCCCAAAGACATTTATACCGTTGGTACTGTAGCAAAAATACTTCGCGTTTTAAAAATGCCAGATGGAAATACCACCATAATCATACAAGGAAAGAAAAGGTTTAAAATAAATAGCATAGTAGAAGAACGTCCTTATATCAAAGCAGCTATCGAACCAGTAGATGAACAGGTTCCCAAAAAAGAGGACAAAGAATTCAATGCCACTATTGATTCAATTAAAGATCTTGCGCTTCAAATCATCAATGAAAACCCAAACATTCCTACAGAGGCTTCCTTTGCGATTAAAAATATTCAAACGTCATCGTTTTTGATCAATTTTGTAGCTTCTAATATGAATGTAAAAGTTGCTGAAAAGCAAAAAATACTTTCTGAACTCAGTTTGCATAAACGGGCAATAATGTGTTTAAAACACATGAATGAGGAATACCAAAAACTAGCTTTAAAAAATGACATTCAGTCTCGAGTTCGTTCGGAAATGGACAGTCAACAAAGGGAGTATTATTTGCACCAACAAATGAAAACTATACAGGAGGAACTTGGAGGGGTGTCTTATGAAGAGGAGCTTGAGGAAATGGAAGAACGAGCTAAGGATAAAAAATGGGGTGACGCCGAGGCCAAACATTTTCATAAAGAGCTTGCCAAGTTAAGACGTATGAATCCTCAGGTTGCAGAGTATTCCATTCAACGCAACTATCTGGATCTGTTTTTAGATTTACCATGGAACGAGTTTTCAGAAGATAATTTTGATTTAAAACGTGCTCAAAAGATTTTAGATCGGGATCATTTTGGTCTCGAGGAGGTTAAAAAAAGAGTAATTGAATATTTAGCCGTTTTAAAGCTTCGAAACGACATGAAATCTCCAATCCTTTGTTTATATGGTCCTCCTGGAGTAGGTAAGACTTCCCTGGGAAAATCCATAGCAGAAGCCTTGGGCAGAGAGTATGTGCGAATTTCATTGGGAGGGATGCGCGATGAAGCGGAAATTCGGGGACATCGAAAGACCTATATCGGGGCGTTGCCTGGGCGGATTATTCAAAGTCTGAAAAAGGCCGGTACTTCCAATCCTGTTTTTGTTTTGGATGAGATTGACAAACTGGCATCAGGAGTTCAGGGCGATCCAGCCGCTGCCTTGCTTGAAGTCCTTGATCCTGAACAAAATACAGATTTCTATGACAACTTTTTAGAGTTGGGTTATGACCTTTCAAAGGTGCTTTTTATAGCAACTGCCAATAGTCTTTCACCAATTCATCGAGCATTAAGAGATCGAATGGAAATGATAAACGTGAGTGGATATACCTTGGAAGAGAAAGCAGCCATTGCCCAAAAATTTCTTTTACCCAAACAATTGAAAGAGCATGGTATGGAAAAAAATCACCTGAAGCTCAAAAAAGTGGTACTGGAAAAAATAGTTGAGAGCTATACTCGTGAATCGGGTGTGAGGGGCTTGGAAAAACAAGTAGCAAAGGCGGTTCGTTACGCTGCTAAATCCATCGCTATGGAAGAAGCCTACAAAAGCAATCCAGAAATAAGTGATCTTACTACCATTCTCGGACCTGCAAAAGTGCATCGTGATCTATACGAAAATAACCAGGTAGCTGGAGTGGTTACAGGCTTGGCTTGGACGGCTGTTGGAGGGGACATCTTGTTTATTGAGTCTGCAATTTCCCCTGGAAAAGGAGTTTTGAGTATTACGGGCAATTTGGGTAAAATCATGAAAGAATCAGCTACTATTGCTTTGGAATACATCAAGGCCAACACTGACTTATTGGGTCTTTCTACGTTCAATTTTGATAAATACAACATCCACATTCACGTTCCTGAAGGGGCTACCCCAAAAGATGGTCCTAGTGCTGGAATCACAATGTTAACCTCTCTAGTTTCTTTATTTACTCAAAAACGAGTAAAAAAGAATTTGGCTATGACTGGAGAAATAACTTTGAGAGGAAAAGTACTCCCTGTGGGAGGAATTAAGGAAAAAATTCTTGCAGCTAAACGTTCCAAGATCAAAGAGATTATACTCTGTGAACAAAACAGAAAAGATATCGAAGAAATAAATGCAACCTATCTCAAGGGATTGACTTTTCATTATGTTAGTGAGATGAAAGAAGTAATAGATCTTGCGGTTACCAACCAAAAGGTGCTTCATGCAAAAAGTTTTTCTTCTATCAAAGAAGGCTAACAGATAGTCGTATCTTTAACACATGGGAAAAATTATAATCGCTATAGATGGTTATGCAGCCACTGGAAAAAGTTCCCAAGCCAAACTACTGGCAGCTACCTTAGGCTATACTTATATCGATACAGGGGCTATGTATCGGGCAGTTACTCTCTTTGCACTTCGACAGCAGCCTCAAGGGGAGGTAGAACCAGAACGCCTCATCGAATCACTCCAAAATATTACAATAACATTTCAATCTAAAGATTCTGAGCAACTCACTTTCCTCAATGGTGAAAATGTTACTGATGCCATCCGAAGCACTCAAGTAACAGAGCATGTGAGTAGCATTGCTAAAATTCCAGAAGTCCGTTCTTTTCTAGTAGCTCAGCAAAAAGCGCTAGGGCAAAAGAAAGGAATAGTCATGGATGGACGAGACATTGGAACCGTTGTTTTTCCCAATGCAGAATGTAAGTTCTTCTTGACAGCATCTCCAGAAGTTCGTGCGCAACGCAGACATTTAGAGCAAGTAGAAAAAGGTATTAAAGAAGACTTTGAAGATGTTTTAGATAATATTACATCGAGAGATCTTTTGGATAGTACACGCGCTGTAAGCCCATTAAAAAAGGCAAGCGACGCCATTGAAATAGATGTATCTACACTCTCTATTAAGGAGGTTTATGGCAAATTGTGGTCTCACATAAAAGATAAAATTTAGCTCCTAAAATCTTTTTTAAAAAAAGAAGATGATTCTTTGTATATCAATGCATTAGCATTATATTTGCACGCTTTTAATTGGCAGGAAATACCAAAAGCAATTTTTTAAAATAAACATCTTCTGTCTTTGCAATGAAGGTTTTCCCATAGACAGAATACAAAACCCCCTCGGAAATGGCTAAAAAACCAACCGAAAAGGCCGCTGAAGAAAAAGAAGCGCCTAAGAAAGCTGCTGCTAAAAAAACAACTACAAAGGCAGCACCAAAAAAATCAGCTACTAAGACTACTGCAAAAAAAGAAACAGAAAAAAAAGCTGTAAAGAAGACTGCAACAAAAAAAACAACCACTGCTAAAAAAACTGTGAAAGAAGAAGTTCCAGCAGAGGCTGTGGTTGAAGAAACAACTAAAGATGTTGCTGTGGTAGCAGATACTGAAAAGAAAGAATATACGGCAGATAAAGCTCAATCAGAATTTTTAGAAAGCTTCAATTGGCACAATTACCAAGAAGGAATTGATGTAATTGATGAAAAACAACTTGACGAATTTGAAAAACTCGTTAAAGAAAATTTTGTTGATACCTCAGATGATGACGTCATCGAAGGGACGGTTGTCTATATGACAGAGCGTGAAGCCATAATTGATATCAATGCTAAATCTGAGGGAGTCATCTCTTTAAATGAATTTCGTTACAATCCCGACCTAAAGGTTGGAGATAAAGTAGAGGTTATCGTTGATACTCGTGAGGATCGCACTGGTCAATTAGTGCTTTCACATCGAAAAGCACGTGTAATCAAGGCATGGGATCGAGTTAATAACGCACATGATAATGCTGAGATTGTAAGTGGTTTTGTGAAGTGCAGAACTAAAGGAGGTATGATTGTAGATGTCTTTGGAATTGAAGCCTTCCTTCCCGGTTCTCAAATTGACGTCAAGCCTATTCGGGATTACGATCAGTACGTCAACAAAACGATGGAATTTAAGGTCGTAAAAATAAACCACGAGTTTAAAAACGTTGTTGTTTCTCATAAAGCTTTAATTGAAGCAGATATCGAGGAACAGAAAAAAGAAATCATTGGTCAATTAGAAAAAGGACAAGTACTTGAAGGAATTGTTAAAAACATTACTTCATATGGTGTCTTTATTGATCTAGGTGGAGTAGATGGATTGATTCATATCACAGATTTATCTTGGAGTCGTATCAACCACCCAAGTGAAATTTTGGAGCTGGATCAAAAACTAAATGTTGTAATCCTAGATTTTGATGATAACAAATCCAGAATTCAACTCGGTTTAAAACAATTGAGTGCACACCCATGGGATCAACTTTCTGGAGACCTTAAAGAAGGTGATAAAGTAAAAGGAAAAGTAGTTGTGATTGCTGATTATGGTGCTTTTGTTGAAATTGAAGAAGGAGTTGAAGGACTCGTTCACGTTTCTGAAATGTCCTGGTCTACACACTTGCGTTCTGCACAAGACTTTGTGAAAGTAGGTGATGAGGTAGAAGCAGTAATCTTGACCTTAGATCGTGAGTCACGTAAAATGTCTCTCGGAATTAAGCAAATTACTCCTGACCCATGGACAGATATCACTTCAAAATATCCTATTGGCTCAAAACACAGCGGTACGGTTAGAAACTTCACCAACTTTGGAGTCTTTATTGAATTAGAAGAAGGAATAGACGGACTGGTTTATATTTCTGATCTTTCTTGGACTAAAAAGGTAAAACACCCATCAGAGGTATTAACTTTAGGAGAAAAGATAGATGTAATTGTTTTAGAGCTTGATGTGGAAGGTCGTAAACTCAGTTTAGGACACAAACACACCAAAGACAATCCTTGGGATAAATACGAAAAGGAATTTGCTCTAGAAACAGAACACAAAGCAGCAATTACTGAAGTTGTAGACAAAGGAGCAACAATTAAGTTTAACGATGATATCGTTGCTTTTGTACCATCACGTCATTTGGAAAAAGAAGACGGTTCAAAACTTGCGAAAGGTGAGGAGGCTACTTTTAAGATAATTGAATTCAATAAAGAATTTAAGCGTGTAGTAGCATCTCATACAGTGATGTTCAAGGAACAAGAATTGAAAAATGTCAAGCGTGCAGCTGCAAAAGTGGCTTCCACAAATTCTGAGAAAACCACTCTTGGTGACTTGGATGCTTTGGCAAATTTAAAAGAACAGATGGATGGTGAATAAATCATCAATGACACTTCTTGAAAATGTTAAAAACCCTCCACAAGGAGGGTTTTTTTTATACTCTAGAAAACAATACTTTTGTGAAAGATAGTTCACATGGCATCAAAAGTACTTCTTAGTGAGAAAAAAGTAAAGATCATACTGAGTAGATTATGTCACCAGTTGATTGAGCGCCATGGGGATTTTTCCAATACTGTTTTGGTGGGTTTACAGCCTAGAGGCACCCTGTTATTAGAGCGACTGATGGAGTTGCTCAATGCTGAGGGAATCAAACCAATAGCCTTTGGTGTATTGGACATTACTTTTTTTCGAGACGATTTTAGACGAAGTGAAAAACCCTTAAACGCAAAAACAACAGAGATGAATGTAAGTGTTGAAGGGAAGGACGTGGTTTTCATTGATGATGTCTTATTTACAGGTAGAAGTATTCGATCTGCATTGACAGCTATAGATAGCTATGGTAGGCCTAAGTCAATAGAATTGTTGGTCCTGGTGGATCGAAGATTTAGCAGACACCTACCCATTCAGCCCGATTATTTAGGTGCTCAAGTAGATGCTTTACAAGGTGATAAAGTAAGAGTGGTTTGGGGTGACGGAACAAATGAAAGTATTGTTTATTTAGAAAAACAGAGCGAATGAAAAAATTAAGTGTATCCCATTTACTTGGCATTAAATATCTACAACCCGAAGATATTCACTTGATTTTTGAAACTGCTACTCACTTTAAAGAAGTGATTAACCGTCCGATTAAAAAAGTTCCAAGTCTAAGGGATATCACCATCGCAAACTTGTTTTTTGAAAACAGCACACGCACAAAATTATCTTTTGAACTTGCAGAGAAAAGACTTTCTGCTGACGTGATTAATTTTTCAGCAAGTCAGTCTTCAGTCTCCAAAGGAGAAACTTTAGTGGATACCGTAAATAATATTTTGGCAATGAAAGTGGATATGATTGTGATGCGTCATCCCCATCCTGGAGCAGCACATTTTTTATCTAAAAAGGTCAATTCTTGTATAATTAACGCTGGAGATGGTACTCACGAACATCCATCTCAAGCTTTGCTTGATGCGTATTCTCTGCTAGAAAAATTTGGTGACCTTAACGGCAAGCGTATTGCAATTGTGGGAGATATTTTACATTCCAGAGTGGCACTTTCAAATATCTACGCCTTAAAGATGCTGGGAGCGGAAGTTACACTTTGTGCTCCAAAATCACTTTTGCCAAAGCACATTGAATCTTTAGGAGTAAAAACTTCAACAAATTTAATGCAAGTACTGGATTGGTGCGATGCAGCCAATATGCTAAGAGTTCAAAATGAGCGGATGGAGTTGAGTTATTTTCCAACAACAAGAGAATACAGTCAAAATTTTGGTTTAAACGGTGATCGTTTAAAACAACTAAGAAAAGAAATTGTAATTCTGCATCCAGGTCCCATTAACAGAGGGGTAGAAATAACCAGTGAAGTAGCAGATTCCGATCAAGCGATAATTTTGGATCAGGTGGAAAATGGTGTCGCTATACGAATGGCAATAATTTATCTACTTGGATCGCAATTAAAAAGGGCTGTCGAATGATACTTCAGGAAGAATTTGGTATAGGATGTGTACTGATGCAAGAGGTTGAAAATCAATTTGAAGAGCTGACACAATCACTTCAAAATAACGATCAAGATCTTATCGTAGATTGTTCTAATTGCCAACCAAACTTTCCTTTATTAAAAAAAATAAAGTCACACCAAGAGAATGTAAACCGTTGTTTAGTACTACTACTTCCTGTAAATCAACAAACCGAACAGCTTGGGGAATGGAATTTTGTGCCAACAAAAACAGAAGCTTTAGACTTTATTTCCTTTGAACAAATGCAACGCGATTTAGGCTATTGAAATGATCGAACTCACAATATTGGGGTGTCACTCGGCAACACCAAGGGAAAACAAGCATACGAGCTCACAATTAATAGAAGTAGCGGGTAACCTTTTTTTAATTGACTGTGGTGAAGGCACTCAAATGCAATTGAGAAAATCCAAAGCCAAATTTTCCAGAATCAAGCACATTTTTATTTCGCATTTACATGGTGATCACTTTTATGGATTGATCGGTTTAATAAGTACTTTTCGCTTGTTGGGGCGTACAACCGACTTGCATATCTATGGCCCAGTGGGAATAAAAGAGAGTATCACATTACAGCTTAAATTGGCTAACTCGTGGACAAACTATTCATTGTATTTTCACGAGTTGTCATCTACAGAAAGTGAATTGATCTATGAGGACGAAGGGGTTACTGTTTCTACCATTCCACTTGATCATAGGGTATATACCAATGGTTTTTTATTTACTACGAAATCAAAAATGCGTAAAATCAATACCCAAGCAATAGAAGGATTAGAATTGGAACACTTCCATTTCAAACAATTACAACAAGGACAATCCATTGAGCTTTCAAACGGTGAGCTTATAGAAAACGAGAAACTTACATTTTCTCCAGACCCTCCAAAACAATATGCCTACTGTAGTGATACCGCTTATAATGAAAAAATAATACCCCTTATAAAGGGAGTAGACTTATTGTATCACGAGGCTACCTTTTTAGAAAGTCATAGCGATTTAGCAGCAAAAACAAAACACAGCACTGCCCTTCAAGCGGCAAAAATTGCTCAAGCTGCCCAAGTAAAAAAATTAGTTTTGGGGCATTATTCCAATCGGTATGATGATAAAGCTGCATTCATTGATGAGGCCTCGCGTATTTTTGAAATGGTCTTTTTGGCCGAAGATTTAAAAACTTTTTCAATTTGAAGAAAATGGATTGTAACTTGCAAGAAGAATGAACAAAGAAGACTTAGGACATCTCAGAAAATCATATGATAAAAGCACTTTAGAAGCAAGTGATTTAAAAGGAGATCCTATGGCTTTTTTTAAGTTTTGGTTCGAACAGGCACATCAGCATCCAGAAATAGAAGAAGCAAATGCTATGACACTCGCTACTTTAGGGCTCGATGATTTTCCTAAAGCACGAATAGTACTTCTTAAAGCCTTTACAGAAGAAGGATTTGTTTTTTATACGAATTATCAAAGCGAAAAGGGCATGTCAATTGCGCATCACCCCAAAGTAGGGTTGTCCTTTTTTTGGGCTCCTTTAGAACGTCAGGTCATCATAAAAGGAGAAGTTGAAAAATTGACTTCTGAAGCATCAGATACCTACTTTAAATCTCGTCCAAAGGGAAGTCAGTTGGGAGCATTGGTTTCTGATCAAAGTAGGGTTATTTCCGACCGTTCCATTATGGAGGCTAAATTAGAAGCCCTTGAAATTGAATATAAAAGCAAGCCTATCGAAAGGCCAGAACACTGGGGAGGCTATATAGTAAAACCCATATGTGTCGAATTTTGGCAGGGAAGACCCAATAGATTGCATGATAGAATTCGTTGTAAGCTACAATCTGGATATTGGACCATAGAACGATTAGCCCCTTGATTATATGAAAACACTCGTTTTATTACGTCATGCTAAGTCCTCCTGGGAATATGCTGTTGCTGATAGGAACAGAACATTGACGGAAAGAGGAATGCGAAGAATTGAACAAATGGCCTTAAACTGCTCTGATATTTTTATACCAGCAGATTGTTTTTATTCTAGTCCAGCTAACAGGGCCTGCCATACAGCATCTATCGCACTTCACACGTTAAAGCAACCATTTGATAGGCTCAAAATTGTAGAAGAATTATATACTTTTGAACCTCTGCAAGTACTCCGATTCATTAATGCTCTTCCAGATGTAATGAACTATGTAGTCTGTGTGGGTCACAATCCCGCTTTTACTGAAGTAGCTGCTCAATTGAGTGGAAGTTCTTTTTTTCACCTACCTACAGCAGCATGGGCAAAATTGACCTTCTCACAGTCTTCGTGGAATGCTGTTTCAGAAGGAAAACTTGAGCTGGGATTGCCAAAAGAAATACTGAATTAGAAATGGAAAAAATGCAGCGTTATATTAACAGAGAATTGAGTTGGTTGGATTTCAACGCGCGCGTTCTTCAAGAAGCGGCTCATCCTGAAGTTCCTTTATTGGAAAGGCTCCGTTTTGTTGGTATTTTTTCAAACAATCTTGATGAATTTTTTCAAGTGCGTTTTGCAACAGTGCAGCGTATAGCGCAGTCAGAAAAAACAGGGAAACGCATTTTTGGAGGTCAAAGCGCTACTGATCTTTTAGAGAGGATAACCCAAAAAGTAATAGAACAACAAAAGGAAAGTACTCAGATTCTTTCTGAAATTGAAAAAGAATTAGAGCATCAAAAAATATTTTTCATTAATGAAAATCAAGTTTACAAAGAACATGAAGCTTTTTTAAAAGAATATTTTATTCAGAAAGTGAGTCCGGCTTTAATGACCATTATAGTCTCTAAGGATGAACCCCAGGATTTTTCAGACCACTTAGCATTTCTTGCAGTAAAATTGCATTTTAATAATACCAAAAACAGAAAATCAGAGTATGCGCTTATAGAACTTCCAACAGATTTAGATCGCTTTATTGTCTTACCTAAAATAGGGGACAAACAATGTGTTATGTTTTTGGATGATTTGATACGTTATCATTTTCATTTGATCTTCAATTTCTTCGATTACTCCCATATTGAGTCCCACATGATCAAGGTAACCCGTGATGCTGAGCTGGATATGGAAGGAGATGTGTCAAAAAGTTACATCAATAAAATTATTGAAAGTGTACGTGACCGAATATTAGCAGAGCCTGTTCGTTTGGTTTACGATAAGGAAATATCAAAAGATACTTTAGCAGTTGTCAAAGATCTTTTGGGAGTTGGGACAAATGACAGTCTTATTCCTGGCGGCCGTTACCACCATCGTAGAGATTATATGAAATTACCTCAACTCAATCGTCCGGATTTATTATATGATCGTATCGAACCTCTCCCAATTAAAGGACTTTCACTTGAGAAGAGTATTTTAAAGGCTGTAGACAGTAAAGATTATCTGCTCTATACTCCCTATCACAGCTTTTCTTTTGTCATAAAATTTTTACGCGAGGCAGCATTAGATCCTGAGGTTACGACCATTAAAATTACAATTTACCGTTTGTCTAAAATATCTAATGTTGCAAGATCACTTATAAATGCAGCAAAAAATGGTAAAAAAGTATTGGTTCAAATTGAGCTTCAGGCCCGTTTTGATGAAACCAATAACATTACCTACGCTGAGCAAATGCAGGCTGCTGGTGTAGAATTGGTTTTTGGAATTCCAGGATTAAAAGTGCATTCTAAAATCTGTGTTATAGAGAAAAAAACCAAGGGAAAGAAAAAGCGCTATGGTTTTATCAGTACTGGAAATTTTAATGAAGATACCGCTAAAATCTATACTGATTACACCCTCTTTACATCAGACCAGAAAATTTTAAAAGAAGTAAATCGAGTTTTTAATTTCTTGCAAGTACACTACAAATTAAAAAAATACAAACACCTGATTGTCTCTCCTCACTACACCCATAACGCGTTGGTTAAAATGATTCAAAATGAAATTTCAAATCATAAAGCGGGAAAACCTAGTGGAATTCGTTTGAAACTCAATGCAATAACGAATTTTTCAATGATAGAAAAACTCTACGAAGCAAGTAACGCAGGTGTCTCTATACAAATGATCGTTAGAGGTATTTGCTGCTTGATACCTGGAGTTAAAGGAATGAGTGAGAATATTGAGGTAATCAGTTTGGTCGATAAATTTTTGGAACATCCAAGAGTGTATCAATTTACAAATGGCGGTACTCAAAAAGTGTATCTTTCCTCTGCAGATTTTATGACGCGTAATATTGAAAACAGAGTAGAAGTGGCTACCCCCGTCTATGATCCTGAGCTTCAGTGTCAAATTATGGATGTTTTTGAAATTATCTGGAATGATAATGTCAAAGCGCGAAAAATAAACGGAAAACAACAAAATTCTTTTGTAAAAAACAATAAGCCCCCTATTCGATCCCAGTTTGAAATATACAGCTACTATAAAAAGGAAATGAATACATGAAAATTATTAAATACGCCGCTATAGATATAGGTTCCAATGCGGTACGTTTATTGGTTTCCAATGTTATTGAATATAATAAAGAAACACTGTTCATTAAAAATGCTTTAGTTCGTTTGCCTGTTCGTTTGGGACAAGATTCTTTTACAGAGGGTGTAATTTCAGAACACAATATCAAACGAATGATTAAGTCTATGAAGGCTTTCAAAATGCTTATGAAGGTTCATGGAGTAAAAGACTATTTAGCTTATGCTACCTCTGCATTAAGGGATGCTGGAAATGGAGAAGAAGTACTGGAAAGGGTCTGCAAAAAATCGGGTATTAAAATAGAACTAATTGACGGAAAGAAAGAGGCAAAAATCATTTCAAATACGAATGTTTTTGAAATGATTGATATCGAAAAAACCTTTTTGTATGTAGACGTAGGTGGTGGAAGCACTGAGTTTAGTATTTTAAAGAGAGGAAAACGCATCCATTCGATTTCTTTTAAAATAGGAACGGTGCGATTATTAAATCATGGTGTAGATTCTAAAACTTGGAATAAAGTTGAAAAATGGGTTAAAAAACATACAAAAGACTATTCCAAAATCTATCTTTTAGGAACAGGCGGTAACATCAATAAGCTTCATAAAATGTCAAATATCAAAGACCATAGGCCTATAAGTTATTTGACAATCAGTGCTATTTATAATGAGCTTAAGGAACTGACCTACGAGGAGCGTATCGTTAAGTTAGGGTTGAATCCAGATCGCTCAGATGTCATTATACCAGCGACAGAGCTATTTTTAAAAACCTTGCGTTGGAGTGGTGCTAAAGTAATTTATGTACCCAAGGTGGGCTTGTCTGATGGTATGATTAGAGAGCTGTACAAAAAGTCTAAAAATAAGCGTTAACCGTGGATCGACTCTTTGTTTTTCAAATTCTTGATCAATTGCCCCTCAAAAGCCAATAAAGAGTTCCACTTTTGATCTACGCGTTCTTTTGAGGTGCCTATTTTTTTGGCCAACTTCAAAAATAAGGTATAATGATGCGCTTCACTGATCATTAATTTTTTATAAAACGAACGAAGCTTTGCGTCTTCTAACTCTTCAGAAAGAATACGAAATCGTTCACAACTACGGGCTTCTATTAGCGCAGCACACAGTAATTTATGAATCAAATGATCATTTTTTGATCCTCCTTTTGGAAAAAAAGAAAGCACCTGGAGAACGTAGTCGTCTTTTCGCTCTCTACCTAAGGTCATTCCTCTTTCTATAATTAGATTGTGGACCATTTTAAAATGACTCATTTCCTCTTGAGCAAGATCTGTCATAGCCGAAACAAGCTCTGTTTGCTCTGGAAAGCCAATAATTAAGGAAATGGCTGTACTTGCAGCCTTTTGTTCACAATAGGCATGATCTGTAAGTATTTCTTCTAAATTTTGTTTTGCGATGTTTACCCATCTAGGGTCTGTGGGTAGTTTTAATCCAAGCATAATTTATGATTTAAAAATCGAGATCAAAGTTTTTCCGTAAGACTTCTAGAGCGGGGTTAACTTTTAACAAGTGTTGGTATTTTTCTGTTGGAGTATAAATATTTTCTTCCTTTACAATTTCAGTGACCTCGGTCGTTATTTTGATGCTGAAATTATTTAATTCTTTTCTTAAATAGGGGAGTAGCAGCTCCATTTCTCTCTCAAATTCTACTTTATTGAGTTCGTTTGCAACAGTAAATTGAATTATATGATCAGCCTGTAACTCAATAGGATACATACTTAATATAGCTGCCATATTTTGTTTACCTTTTTTTCTGATTTCCTCTGTGTAGTGTTTCCAAAATTTCTCAAGGGTTTGTAGTTCAAAGGAATCTTTTGGAAGATCAGATTCAATTTCTTGTGGTCTGTTGATTTTATTTGCTGCTTTTTTAAGCGCAATACTGGAGAGAGAAAAATTTGATACAGGTAACTTTGGATCTTTGTTTAGAGGAGTTTCATTCTCTTCATTTTCTATAATTTCAGGAAGTTCTTTTTCTTGAACCGATGTAATATTGTTTGATTCTGGGATCAAAGTAGATTCCTCAATAGAGTTTTCCTTGACAGTATCTCTTGAAACAACGGGTGATTTTAACTCACTAGCTGGAAGGATGTACCCTTTTTTTTTTCTCCATCAGTATGGAGTGAAGCTAGTTGCATGAGGGTCAATTCAACGTGTACTCTTTTATTGCGGACACTTTTGTAATTTAATTCACATGTATTGAGTAGTGCTATGGCGTCCATAAGGTAGTCAGTCGCCATTTCTTTAGTGTCTCTAAGATAGCTTTCTTTTACAGCTTCACCTACTTCCATTAAAGGGGTTGTTTTGGGATCTTTTGCTAGCATGAGATTTCTGTAGTGATCTCCGAAGCCCTTAATGAATTGTAAACTATCAATACCTCTTTGAACCAACTCATCATATTGTTTCAAAAGTTCAGCGATGTCTCTATTAAAAATGAGTCGTCCAAGTTCAGCGTAGGTTTGGTGGTCAAGCAGATTTAAGTTTTCTGCCACAGCAGCAGCAGAAAGTTTTCCTTGTGTAAAGCTGACCATGCGATCAAAAATAGAAAGAGCATCTCGAAGAGCACCCTCTGCTTTTTGAGCGATGAGATACAGTGCGCTTTCTTCAAATTGAAGATTTCTGTTTGTAGCAATTTTAGTAAGATACTTTTGAATTTCTTGAACAGAGATTCGTTTGAAATCATATACTTGACAGCGGGACAATACCGTAGGGATGATTTTGTTTTTCTCTGTTGTTGCTAAAATAAATATAGCGTGTTTTGGGGGTTCTTCAAGTGTTTTAAGAAAAGCATTAAAGGCAGCATTAGACAACATATGTGCCTCATCAATTATGTAGATTTTATGGCTTCCAACTTGAGGTGGAATCCGCACCTGTTCATTTATTTTCCTTATATCTTCTACGGAATTATTTGATGCAGCATCCAATTCAAAGATGTTGAAAGCAAAATCTTCATCCGAATTCGGAGTTTCAGAATTGATTTGTTTTGCAAGTATTCGTGCACAAGAAGTTTTGCCTACACCACGGGGACCACAAAAAAGTAATGCCTGTGCTAATTGATTCGTTTTTAAGCTATTTTCGAGCGTTTGAGTAATGCTTTCTTGGCCCACAACTTCTTCAAAAGTTTTAGGTCTATATTTTAAGGCTGATACAACAAAAGCATCCATATATTACAAAGATATAAATCCGATTAAGCTTTTGTTCTTTCCCCTTTAGATATTCCTTTATAATTATCAACAAATGGCTAACTTTGAACCGCAGGCCATCTTATCGCTCTTCTGAATCAGAAGAGAGGAAAGTCCGGACACCATAGAGCAGCATAGCGGGTAACACCCGTCCTTCTTTTGAAGCGGACCAGTGCAACAGAAAGCAAGTACAGTCAGGCTGTAGTGAAATCAGGTAAACTCTATGCGGTGCAACGCCAAGTAGTTCTACAATTAAGAGCGGCTCGTTCGATGTAGACGGGTAGGCGGCTAGAATGTAAGAGTAATTTTACATCCAGATAAATGATAAGACTCGACAGAATCCGGCTTATCGGCCTGCTTTTTTTAGGGAGTAAAAAACGAAAATACAGTACTACCATAACCCCTACTGAAAGCAAAGTTATTTAAAGATGAAAAATCCAATTGCTTAAAATGTTCTAAAATTAAAAAACCTTCTTTTCGAAGTTTAGGCAAACTTAAAAAAATGATATTTTCATAAGCGTCTTGATCAAAATTATACGGTGGATCGGCGAAAATAAGATGAAAAGATCCTTTGTTTTGCTCTAAAAACCGTGTAGATTCTTTTTGATGGGTACTGATCTCTATCTGGAGTTCTTTTGCTGTTTTTTGGATGAATTGAATACAATTTCGGTTTTGATCAACCGCTGTAAGACTTTTTGCTCCTCTAGAGGCAAATTCATAACTGATGTTTCCTGTGCCAGCAAAGAGGTCTAATACCTCTGTTTCACTTATTTCTATTCGGTGTTGTAGCAGGTTGAATAAACCTTCTTTTGAACGATCTGTGGTGGGACGAACAGGAAGCTTTTTCGGAGCTGTAATTCTTCTTCCTTTATGTAAACCAGAAATGATTCGCATCAACAAAAATAAGAAGCTAAAAAGGGCGCTTGATGAGTTGCAAGATCAGGGTTTTGGTTTGTTTCTGACATAAAAGTACAATGGTCATGATAGCGGCTTGCAGCTTTATAAAAAGAATCAAATTCGATGATCTTTCCCATAAAAATAAGTTCAAAATCGTCCGTTTTTAAATCAAATTGCTCAACAACAAAAAAGAGGTAATATAAAAACTCATCATCAGTTGTAATAGGAAAGCGGTTGTGAAACAGAAGGGTTGATTTGTTTCTTAGAAACACATCCATGGCATTGTTTTGAATGTGGATGAAGAGTTGGTGATCAAATGGACTTGTGGAGGGTGCTTTAGATTGAATTTTTCTGAGTAAAAGAGTGTTGTAATGAGTTGTTCTAAAAGATCTGTTGGACTGAGTCAAAACCTCCTTTATTTCCTTGGGAAAAGTGTAAAGATTAATTTGATTTTCTTCAACATCAACGGAGTCATAGGCAATAGCATCGGTTTCATCTGTTTTTTTAAAGAGCTCTAAATATTCTTTGGCACGCGAATCATCAAAAAACTTTTCAGGAACGAAAACTGAAGGGTTTTGATAAAAGAGAAGACTGTAAGAAAGGAAAGTTTCTTTGGGGTAGTAATCAAAAAAATCTTCTAGTGCTTTTTTAAAATCAGAGGCACCCTTTGGGGTAGGAATAAAATCAATTTTGGAATGGGTACAAAAAGAAAATCCATTCACAAAATAGTGAATGGATAAATCTTTTGGTTGGATGATTTTATTCTCTTTTGGCATCAAATATTGTTGGCCAGTTTCCGTTGGTACTCACATTTGAAAGTGATCCTAGAATGATTTCGGATCCGTTAACACCATCAACAGAAACGGTTTCGTTTTCTTGCTTTAACAGATCAGCATCTTGATCAAAAAGTATAATATTTTTAGCTACTTTAACTTCAAAAACAGGTACTTTATAACCGTTTTTATTTATTATTTCTGCTTTGATTTGGAATTTTTCATCTCCTGCCCCCTCTACAGGAATATAGGCCATGTTTTTATAACGATCGGTGTTTTTAAATAAAGAATCTTTTACAGAAACAAAACCAAGTGTGTCAATAACGACAACCTCTTTTAACATGTCAATTCTGTATGTTCTATCGTACTCTAAGTAGGAAGAATCTCTCTTTTCAACTAAAGTGAAGATTCCGTCATCGATAAATTTTATAAGACTATCAAAGTTATTAGAAAAAACACCTTTCACGTCTTTATGAGCAATTTGCGCTGTTCGAATGTCTTTCATTCGGTCAATCACTTTTGCATATCGTTCATTTTTAACTTGGTTGAATCGTATGGGACCACTAACAGAATCGTAAATTTTGTAGGCGAAAAAGATTGAAGCAATCCATAAAACAACTTGAATACCTAATTTCATTGTCTATTTTTATTTGATACAAACAAAACTACAATTTTTTTTGAATCACAAAAGTTTTTAAAATAAATTATATTTAGCCCTAAGAACGATTCAATGACACCTGAAAAATTTTGCTTGAAATTGGAACAAAGTTTTCCTTTTGAACCTACTGACTCACAGCGAATATGGTTTTCGGAAATCACCAAATTTATACTGTCTAAATCACCAAATGCGGCCTTTCTTTTGAAAGGTTATGCCGGTACTGGAAAAACAACTTTAATTGGATCTTTAGTCAGCCAAATTAAACTCATCGGTTTTAATTCAATTTTAATGGCGCCCACAGGAAGAGCTGCTAAGGTTATGGCATCTTACTCTGGAAAACCTGCTTACACGATTCACAAACAAATTTATTATCCTAAACCTGAACGTTCGGGAAAAATTGTATTCCAGCTCAAACCCAATAAGCTCAAAAAAACACTTTTTATTGTAGATGAAGCTTCAATGATCGGTGATGACCAACAACAAGCAAAATTCTTTGAAAACGGATCCTTATTGAGTGATTTGATTCAATATGTTAGTAGAGGAGAACAATGTAAGTTAATTTTTGTAGGTGATCCAGCACAGCTTCCTCCAGTTCACCTCAACTTAAGTCCTGCATTAGATAAAAAAGAATTGGAATCGTATCATTTTGATCAAGTACATGAAGTAGAATTAGATACTGTAGTTCGGCAGGAAAGCGACTCGGGTATATTGACTAATGCTACAATACTCAGAGAACAACTTACACAAGAAATTTACGACCAATTTAAATTTGATTTAATGGATGTAAAAGATGTGCAGTGTACCAATAGTGGGATGGATCTTTTTGAGGTTATAGAAACCGCTTTTGATCAAGCAGGAAGAGACCAAACTGTTTTTATAGTTCGATCCAATAGAAGAGCAAATTTGTTCAATGAACACATTAGAAAACGAATTTTAGGTTGGGAAGACGAGCTCTGTGTAGGAGATCAACTTATGGTAGTTAAAAACAATTACTTTTGGTTATCACCAGATTCAAAGCCTGGTTTTATTGCCAATGGAGATGTTTTAGAAGTTCTATCCATTCAATCCAGAAAACAGATTTATGATTTTTCATTTGCAGAGGTAAAAGTTCGCCTTGTAGATTATCCAGACGAGGTTCCTTTTAATACTGTACTCTTGTTGGATACTTTAAGATCAGAAAGCCCGTCACTTTCTTTTGAGCAGAGTGGCCTTTTGTACCAGAAGGTGGTAGAGGACTATGCTTCAGAGAAATCACAATACAAGAAGTTTTTAAAAGTAAAAAAGAATCCTTTTTTTAACGCTTTGCAAGTAAAATACGCTTATGCCGTAACTTGCCATAAATCTCAGGGGGGGCAATGGGAACATGTGTTTATAGAAAAACCCTATTTGGCCGAAGGTCCAGATAAAGAATATTTGAGATGGTTGTACACGGCAATGACCCGTGCAAAAAGCAAGTTGTATTTAATTGGGTTTCCCAATGAAGATTTTAATATAATCCCTTGAATTTATGTTTCACAAATTATCTAAATTCATATACTTTAGATTGTTGCAATGGAAGATGATCGGAGCTTTTCCAACGCTTCCAAAGTACATTGTTGCTGTGGTTCCTCACACCAGTTGGGTAGATTTTTTTTTAGGCTTGTTGGTAAGAAGTATTTCAGGAGAGTCCATCAATTTTGTTGGAAAGAAGGAGTTGTTTCGTCCCTGGACAGCATGGTTTTTTAAGGGTCTTGGTGGGGCACCTGTTGATCGTTCTGGTAACTTAGGTTCTGTAGCAGCACTCGCAGCTGTTTTTGATGCACATAAAAAATTTCGGATAGCTATGGCACCAGAGGGAACAAGAAAAAAGGTAGAGAAACTAAGAACAGGCTATTATCATTTAGCAAAACAATTACAAATACCTATTGTACCTGTTTCTTTTGATTATGAAAATAAAAGGGTTGTTATTCACCCTAATTTTTTTGCCACCAAAAACGAGAACAGCGATCTTAAAAAATTGGAAACTTTATTTAAAGGAGTAGGGGGATACTCTAAGGAGAAGAGTTTTTAACTACTCTTGAATGTCTAGTGTATGATAGACATTTTGTACGTCGTCGTCGTCCTCAATTTTTTCAATGAGTTGGATCACTTCTTCTTCAGCAGCTTTTTCTAGTTTTTTAAGTGTTTGTGGTATGCGTTCAAATCCAGAAGATAAAATTTCAAAAGCTCTTTTTTCTAGTTCTTTTTGAATCATTCCAAAGCTTTCAAAAGGACCGTAAAGTAACATTCCGTCATCATCAACAAAAACTTCTTCTACGCCATAATCAATAAATTCCAACTCAATTTCCTCCGGATCAAGGCCTGCGGAGTTAATCCTAAAATTGCAACTGTGGTCGAACATAAATTCTACAGATCCAGCTGTTCCTAAGCTGCCGTTGGCTTTATTAAAATAAGAACGAATATTGGCAACAGTTCGATTGTTGTTATCTGTTGCTGTTTCAACAAGAACTGCAATACCGTGTGGTGCATATCCTTCAAATAAAACTTCCTTGTAGTTTTCCGTGTTTTTGTCACTTGCTTTTTTTATAGCACGTTCAATATTGTCCTTCGGCATATTGGCTGCCTTGGCATTTTGAATTATAGCACGGAGGCGTGAATTATTTTCTGGATCGGGGCCACCTTCTTTAACAGCCATCACTATATCTTTTCCTATTCTGGTGAAGGTTTTGGCCATAGCAGACCAGCGTTTCATTTTTCGTGCTTTTCTAAATTCAAAGGCTCTTCCCATGTTGTTTTTATTTCGATGAGCAAAGATAAAAAAGTTTAGAAGGATTGTAATTACTATTTCAAGGTCTTCTATTCACTCCATTACCTTTTTAGTAAGATTACTTAATAGCTAATGTTAGATCGTCAAGCACTTCCGTATAAGAGGGTTGAAGGTGAGATGGCAGTTTGTTTTCTTTAGGCAGAGTTGCTAAATATCGGATTGTATTTGAAGTAAATACCTGTTTGTAAATCCCCGATTTTTTATGTCTCCGTTCTACCAGGTTTTTTATGAAATCAAAATGAGAAATAAGGTCTGTGCTTCCCAGGTGATAAATACCCGTTTTTTTATGGTTGATAAGAAAATGAATTTGTTGACTCAATCGAATATCACTATTCACATTGATGATTGTGTTTGGAAAGACTTCAATGGATTTGTCGTTCAAAACTGCTTCATCTAGCTCTAAGGTCCTAGGAGCATTCAATCCATAAACCATTGGCAGTCTAACAATTACAAACTTTCCTACAGGAAGGTTCATGAGTTTGTTTTCAACCTTGATTTTAAAATGCCCATAAACACTGTTAGATAGAGTTTTGTCATACTCGTAGGAAGGGTAGTGTCTAAAAGAGTCGAAAACGTTGGCAGAGGAGAGGAATAAAATTCTACAATCGTTTTTCCTTATATAGTCGGTAAGAAATGAGTGTGTCTCTACTTGGGCGCTAAAATCTCCTCTTAGCGAAGAGATTATGAGTCTAGGTTGGATACTGCTTAAAAGAGCTTTTAACCCTCCCTTTTCCATATCAAAGTAAAAAAAATGGGCATTGTTCTCAAGCTCACTTTGGGTGTTAAAGGTTCCATAGGTTTTGTAATAGGGTGCTAATTCTTTGTAAAGAACATTCCCTATAAAGCCGCTAGCCCCTAAGATGAGTATGGGTCGCAAAGGAGTTATGTTTTAATAAATGGCAATTTTACTACTAAAGCTTCACATCTTTTGTCTCGAATTCTAATCCCTATTTTGGTATTTGGTAATGCGAACTCTTTTGGCACATATCCCAAACCTATCCCTTGGGAAAGAGAAGGGGATTGTGTTCCTGAAGTTACCCTACCGATGGGATTGTTCTCTGAATCGACAATCAAATAGTCTGATCTGGGAATTCCTCGGTCTTCCATAACAAAGCCAACGAGTTTTTCTTCAGTACCTTCTGCTTTTTCTTTTGCTATGTGATTAGAATGAATAAAACCAGTTTCTGGCTTTGTAACCCATCCTAGACCAGCACTAATTGGTGAAATAGTATCATTAATTTCGTTTCCATAAAGACAGTAACCCATTTCAGTTCTCAGTGTATCTCGAGCAGCTAGTCCAGCTGGAACAATACCAAAATCTTTTCCCGCGTGCAGTACTGCATTCCAAATAATTTCAGCCTTTGAGGAAGGGAAATATATTTCTATTCCACCAGCACCGGTGTATCCGGTAGTAGCAATAAGTACCTTTTCACATCCTGCAAAAGTTGTGGTAGTGTGTGCATAGAAAGGAAGGCTGTCTAAGGGAAATTCAGTTAGGGCTTGCATAGCTTCAAGAGCCTTGGGACCTTGAATTGCAAGTAGTGCTGTTTTTTCAGAATGATTTTCCATTTGTGCATTATATGCACTGTTGTGTTTTTGCAACCATTCCCAATCTTTTTTAATGTTTGATGCATTGACAACTAGAAGGTAATGTTCCTCTTCGATTCGGTATACTATGAGGTCATCTACCACTCCTCCTCGGTCATTTGGGAAATAGTTGTATTGAGCTTTACCTACAGCAATTGATGAAATGTCATTACTACAAACGTATTGAAGTAATTCTAAAGCCTTAGGACCAAAGACATGAAATTCCCCCATATGAGAAACATCAAAAACCCCTAGAGCTTCTCGAACTGCAAGGTGTTCCTTTTTGACTCCAGTGTAATGAACTGGCATCTCAAAACCTCCAAAAGGGGTCATTTTTGCATTCAACGCCAAGTGGGTGTCATAAAGTGCGGTTTTTTTTATAAGTTCACTCATAATTTTATTCCTTTAAATAATGAATTTCAAAGCTATTTTTATTTCGTTTTTAACTCTTGTTGTCTTTAGCACTTCCCAAAAGGGTAGTGCACAAAAGTCGGAACTTTCATCGGATTTTCATAGGGAACGACGGCTTCAATTACGAGAAAAACTCCCCAGCAACTCTGTTGCTGTATTTTTTTCTTCACCGATTCGAAACCGAGCCAATGATGTTGATTTCGAATATCACCCAGATCCAAATTTTTATTATTTAACAGGTTGGAACGAGCCGCACGCTGTTTTATTAGTTTATAGTGTGCCGCAAAACGATGCTCAGGGCACGTATTATGAAAAACTCTATGTCCGGGAACGCGATGCGAGAAATGAAATGTGGAATGGCAAGCGTTTGGGTTTAGAGGGAGCCCAAAAAATGGGTTTTGATCGGGTTGATTTAAAACAAAATTTTATTAATGAGCCGCATGGATTTGATCAATTTGACACCGTTTTTATGTTTGATTTTAAAAATGATGTTCGCGATACTTCAGATCCAAGTGATCTTTTTGATTTGCAAAAACAATTTAAACAGGCGATTTATTTTCCTGAAAACTTCGATGCAAAGCGTTATCGCTTGTATCAACGTATCCGACAGGCCAATCCCGAAGAGGTTCCAAGTATTCAGCGAATGATCAATTACTACGCACAATCTGATGCTACTTTAATGGAGGATCCTGTAATACAAGATTTTATGTCAAAGGCAGAAGATGAGACTGTTTTAACAGATCTGAAGACAAGGAGTGCTTTTCTATTAAAAGACTATAATTTTAACATTGATCAACTTGGAACATATATGGCTGAATTAAGGGAAATAAAAACCCCAGAGGAAGTTCAATTATTGAAAAAAGCAATTCAAATTTCTGCTCAAGGTCAAAGGGAAGTAATGAAAGCCATCAAGCCCAATATGACAGAAAGAGAAGTACAGGGAATACATCAATTGGTTTATAAGAAGTACGGCGCTGCTCATGAAGGTTATCCTTCAATTGTAGGAGCAGGAGACAATGCCTGTGTATTGCATTATATTACAAATGATAAAACAGATCTAAAAGATCAATTAATTTTAATGGATTTAGGTGCTGAATACAATGGTTATACCGCAGATGTAACCCGAACGATTCCTGTATCAGGAACCTTTAGTCCAGAACAAAGAGCGCTTTATCAGATTGTTTATGATTCTCAAACAGCTGGGATTAAAGCAGCTCAAGTGGGTGCGAGTTTTAGTGCTATTGCTGCTGCATGCAATAAAGTAGTTCAAGAAGGGTTGATGGAGTTAGGAATAATTGCTGCTCCAGAAGAATACAGAAGATATTTGCCTCATGGTGTTGCTCATCATATTGGTTTGGATGTACATGACCCGGGGTTGTATCAAAATTTACAGCCACAAATGATTATTACGGTAGAGCCTGGAATTTATATTCCAAAGGACAGTCCTTGTGATCCTAAATGGTGGAATATTGGTATTCGTATAGAAGATGATATATTGATCACTGAAAAGGGACCTGTAAATCTTTCTGAAGATGCTCCGAGGGCTTGGGATGAAATTGAAGCTTTAATGAAGGAGAAAAGTGCTCTAGACGCCTTTACTCTTCCTCCATTGATAACAGATTAGTTTTTAATTAGAAACTCTTTTAAATCTTCGTAATTACTTATAGGTAGGCTTGTTTTATTTCGATTAAGGAGATCCTTTATAGGGTTGGGGAGGGTGATCTTTGTCTTTAAAGTGGATTCAACAGCATCTGAAAATTTGATAGGATGTGCCGTTTCTAGAAAAATACCTTGATAGTCATCAGGAACTTCCTGAGCTTCAATAAATTCTTTTAATCCGAGATATCCCACGGCTCCATGAGGATCAGCAATGTAATTATTAAGTGAGTAAATTTCTTTTAATGCTTTTAATGTTTCTTTGTCGGTGTAACTGTAACCACTCAGCATTCTTTTTAATTTAAAAAAATCGTTATTAAAGATTTTTTGAATTCGGATAAAATTACTGGGGTCACCAACATCCATTGCGTTGGATAAGGTTTGCATTGATTTTTTTGGGGTATAATTACCAGATTCCAAATAGTTTGGTACCGTATCATTGATGTTTGTGCTTGCAATAAAATGATCTATAGGTAGTCCCATTTTTTGAGCCAAGAGACCTGCACAAATATTTCCAAAATTTCCACTGGGTACGGAAACCACCAGTTTTTTATTTGGATTAGGTCTGTTTTTGTAGGCAAAAAAATAGTAAAACATTTGTGGCAACCATCGCGCAACATTTATGGAGTTTGCTGAAGTTAAAGCCACTTTAGAGAATAGTTCGACATCGATAAAAGCAGATTTTACCATGTCTTGACAATCGTCAAAAGTTCCATCTACTTCTAAGGCAGTGACATTCTCTCCCAGGGTAGTGAGTTGTTTTTCTTGAAGCTCACTAACCTTTCCTTTTGGATACAGTATAACTACTTTGATTCCTTTGACCTTGAAGAATCCATCTGCTACTGCTCCTCCTGTATCACCAGAAGTAGCAACTAACACGGTCAATGCTTCATTTTTTTGAGTCTTATTAGCATACGATAAGCAACGTGCCATAAATCGTGCGCCTACGTCTTTAAAAGCTAGAGTTGGCCCGTGGAACAATTCTAGTGTTGCGATGTTGTTGGTGATTTCAATCAAGGGAAAATCAAAACTTAGTGTCGCTTCAATGATTTTCTCTAGTTCTTTTGTAGGAATATCATTTCCAATATAGGGGCGAATTACTTGTAAAGCGATTTCATGATTAGAATACTGATGTAGCTTTGTGAAAAAGTTAGATTCTAAACGAGGAATTTCCTTTGGAAAATAAAGACCCCTGTCTGGAGCTAGTCCATTTCTTACGGCTTTGAGGAAGGAAACCTCTTTGGCGTTGTGATTTAAACTGTAATATTCCATTGGGTTATAAAATCTTTATGCCTGTTTCATTGATTGGAGAAATATGAATATCGTGATCTAAGCCAATAGAGTCGTATATTTTTTTCATTGCTTCACCAACTTTATTAGCTGTAGCGGCTCCTTTTGATAATGCAAAAACAGAGGGACCAGAGCCTGATATGCCGCTACCCAGTGCTCCTGTTTGTAAAGCAGCTTCTTTCATTTCATCAAATTTGGGGATCAACATGGCTCTCAAGGGTTCTATGACTTTATCCTTCATGCTCCTGGAGAGCAATTCATAGTCGCTTGTGTAAAGGCTACTTACAAAAGCACCCAGATTTCCCCACTGTTCCACAGCACTTTTAAGAGAAATTTCTTTTTTAAGAATGGCTCTGGAATGAATTGTTTTTAATTCAATTTTAGGATGTATTATCGTAGCGACAAGTTCTGAAGGAGAAGGAAGTTTAACAATGTCCAAAGAGGCATTGCTTCTTACCAAAGTAAATCCTCCTAACAGGACAGGTGCTAGATTGTCTGCATGGGCAGCACCACTAGCCATTGCTTCTCCGGCAAGAGCGAATTGTACCAGCTGGCTTCTAGAGTAGGGCCTACCGAGTAATTCATTTACTGCAAATACGGCACCCGCTGCACTCGAAGCACTGCTTCCAATTCCACTTCCAGGTTTAATTTTTTTGTCAATATCTATACGAAAGCCGAAGTCTGTTTTGTGTTCCTCCAAGAGGGCTTTAACAGCAATACTAGCAACATTTTTATTAGGATCTATAGGTACATCTTCTCCCGTTACCGATCCAATTAGGACTCCTGGTGTTGCTGTTTTATGAACCACCATAATATCTCCGATACTGTCCAAACAGAATCCCAAAACATCAAAACCACATGATACGTTTGCTACGCTTGCTGGAGAAAAAATCTTTACCTGATCCATTATTTTTGTTTTCCTATCCTTATGATGTCTCCGAAGATGCCTCCAGCAGTTACATCAGCACCTGCTCCAGCACCTTTTACTATAAGTGGCTGGTCTTTATAGCGCGTGGTATAAAATAAGATTATGTTATCGCTACCTTCCAGGTTGTAAAAATCGTGATTTGCTGGAATCTCTTTGAGTCCAACTGAAGCTATTCCGTTTTCTAATTGGGCAACGTATTTCAATCGCGCATTTTTTTTGTCAGCACTTTTTAAAAGGGATTGAAAATGATCCTCGTTTTTCTCAAGAGCTTCGTAAAATGAATCAATTGTTTGTGTATACAAAACTTCATCTGGAAGGAAACTACTATTTTTTATAGCATTCAATTCCAAATTATACCCACTTTCTCTTGCTAGAATAAGAATTTTTCGAGCTACGTCAACACCACTCAGATCAATTTTTGGATCTGGTTCTGTAAAGCCTTGCTGCTGAGCTTGTTGTACAATATCCTTGAAGGTTGTTGCTGTGTTGAAATTATTAAAAACGAAATTCAGACTCCCTGAGAGAATGGCTTGTATTTTGTGAATTTCATCTCCAGAGGCAATCAGGTTATTTAAGGTGTCAATAACTGGAAGTCCCGCACCTACATTCGTTTCAAATAAAAAGGGAGTTCCAAAACGACGTGCTGTTTTTTTTAGGTCTTGGTAGTTTGACAGGGAACTTGCACAGGCTATTTTATTGCAGGTAACTACCCCAATATTATGGGCTAAATACTTTCCATATTCGTTTGCTATAGTTTCATTAGCGGTATTATCGACAAAGATACTATTGCGAAGATTTAGCTTTTTTACATGTTCAAAAAAGAGATCTCTGTTTGCAGTTGTTTCACTTGAATCAAGTTGCTTTCGCCAATTATTAAGGTCAATCGGACCCTCTGTCAAGATCATTTTTCTTGAATTTGAAAGGGCTACAACTCTAATTTTTAGTCTTAGGTTATCAAGAAGGTACTGTTGTTGTCCATGTATTTGTTCTAAAAGTTTACTCCCTACATTACCCACACCTGTGATAAATAAATTAAGCTCTTTGATTTGTTCTTCAAAAAAACTTTCATGGATAGTATTTAGTGCTTTCTGGGTATTTTTCTTATCGATCACTAAAGAAATGTTACGTTCTGAAGCTCCTTGTGCAATTGCTCTTATATTGATGTTGTTGGCTCCTAGGCTACTGAAGAGTCTACCGCTTATGCCTTGATGGTCCTTCATATGATCTCCAACTACAGCGATGTTGGTCATATTAGTTTCTACTTTTATTGGAGCAACTTTATTTAAGCTGATTTCAAAAGCGAAATGTTCATCAATTGCTTTTTTAGCAATGATAGCATCTTCAGAACGAACTCCAATGCATATGGAGTGTTCCGATGAAGCCTGAGTAATCATAATTACATTGATCTGTTTGAGTGATAAACATTCAAACAAGCGTTTAGAAAATCCTGGGATACCGATCATTCCACTTCCCTCTAAACTAAGCAGTGCAACATCTTCAATATGGCTAACCCCTTTAACAATAGGAGCCTCTCCGTTGGCAATACCTTTACTGTCAATAAGTGTACCTTCTGCTTTTGCATCAAAGGTGTTTTTTACAATCACAGGGATTTCTTTCTCAATTAAAGGCTGGAGAGTGGGAGGGTAAATCACCTTTGCCCCAAAATGGGAAAGTTCCATAGCTTCCCTGTAAGAAAGTTTGGCTATAGGAAGGGCTTGTTGAACAAGTTTTGGATTGGCAGTATACATGCCACTCACATCTGTCCAAATTTCAAGAATAGTGGCTTCTGTGTAGTTAGCAATTAAAGCTGCAGTGTAATCTGAGCCACCTCTCCCTAAGGTAGTAGTATTGCCTTCATGATCCGTAGCTATAAAACCTGGAACCAAAAGAATTGAAGATTTGCTTGCTTCTAAAAAAGCTAAGGTTTTCTCTCTACTCAATTCATGGTCAACTACTTCGCGTTCATTGATGTTTTTGGTGAAGAGTAGCTCCCTTGAATCTTTTAATTCTACGGATAAGCCATGATGCTGAAAAATTTTTGCAATAATTGCACTGGATAAAACCTCTCCATAGCTAGAAATCTTTGCTAAACTTTTTTCTGTTAGCTCTTTAAGGGTAAACAAAGATTCAAGGATTTCTTCTAATTCGTTGAGCTGTGATTTTAAGTAGCTAATACTGGCACTTTGCTGTGTTACAGGGATAAAACACTCAATCAAGCTCAAATGTCTTGTTTCAATTGTTTTGAGATGACTCTTGAAGTTGGATTTTCCTGAACTGGAAAGTTCTGCCATTTCAATCAAAAGATTTGTTATTCCACCAAGGGCGGAAACAACAACACACTGACGGTCACTCGTCTGCTTGATTATATCGATAACATGTGTTATGCTTTCAGGACTTGCTACAGAAGTACCTCCAAATTTTAAAACTTTCATAACGTGCACTAATCAGCTGTTTTTAGACATTTCAGCTGAGTATTTAAACAGGCGCAAAAATAAGACTAAATAGTGGGAAGGAAGCAATTTCGACAAAAAAAGCAGTTGAAAAATTAGCAATAGCAATAAAATATAGTGCTAAAAGCTTAACTCGCCTGAATATTTTCGTTTACTCTTAGACTAAGTGCATCTTCCTCATTGGTGTGATCCAAAAGTAGGCGATCCCCTTCTTTAATAGAGTTGTTAACTACATTTTCTGCTATGAGATCTTCGATGTGTTTTTGGATTGCTCTGTTTAGGGGTCGAGCACCATACTTGCTATCAAAGCCTTTTTCTGCAATGAAATCTTTTGCCTTGTCTGAGATTTCAATCGCATATCCCAACTCTTCAATCCGATGTATTAGTTTTACAAGTTCAATGTCGACGATTTTTCGAATATCCTTTTTCTCAAGTGAATTAAAGACTATTATATCATCGATACGATTTAAAAACTCAGGAGAAAAGGTCTTTTTTAGTTCTTTTTCTATTACTCCTTTTTCAATTTCACTGGATTGAGCTTTCTGAGAGGCTGTTTCAAATCCAAGCCCTCTACCAAAATCTTTCACTTGTCTGGCTCCAATATTAGAAGTCATGATGATTATAGTATTTTGAAAGTTGATTTTTCTTCCTAAACTATCTGTCAAAAAACCATCGTCAAGCACTTGTAACATCATATTAAAAATGTCTGGATGTGCCTTTTCAACCTCGTCTAAAAGGATTACAGAATAGGGCCTTGTACGTACTTTTTCTGTCAATTGTCCTCCTTCTTCATATCCTACATAACCTGGAGGAGAGCCAATTAATCTGGAGATTGCAAATTTCTCCATGTATTCGCTCATGTCTATTCGAATGAGGTTTTCTTCGCTGTCAAAGATTTCAGAAGCTAGTATTTTAGCTAACTGTGTTTTACCTACTCCCGTTTGTCCAAGAAAAATAAATGAGCCTATGGGTTTATCAGGAGCTTTGAGTCCGGCACGATTACGCTGAATCGCTTTTACCACTTTTTCAACTGCATCGTCTTGACCGATTAATTTCGCTGAAATGAGTTCAGCCAGTTTAGAGAGTTTATTTTTTTCGGATTTGACAATTTTAGTAACAGGTACGTTGGTCATCATCGATACCACGTCAGCTATGTCGTTTTCTGTTACTGTAACTCGGTTTTGTTTGGATTCCTCTTGCCATTTTTCCTGAGCTTCCAAAAGAAGACGTTCTACTCTTTTTTCATCATCTCTAAGCTTAGCGGCTTCTTCATATTTTTGCTTTTTGACCACAGAATTCTTTTGTTCTCTGACCTCGTCAAGTTGAGTTTCCAAATCTACTATTTCTTGAGGTACACTCATGTTATTGATGTGTACTCGTGAACCTGATTCGTCCAATGCATCGATAGCTTTATCTGGTAAAAAGCGATCAGAAATATACCGATCTGTAAGCTGAACACAGGCTTTTAAAGCCTCTTCTGTATAATTGACGTTATGGTGATTTTCATAACGTTCTTTTATGTTTTTTAAGATTTCGAAGGTTTCTTCAGTGCTGGTTTGTTCCACTAGAACTTTTTGGAATCTTCGTTCCAAAGCACCGTCTTTCTCGATATTTTGTCTGTATTCATCTAGAGTAGTAGCCCCTATACATTGAATTTCTCCTCGAGCTAGTGCTGGTTTAAACATGTTGGATGCATCCAGACTACCGGTAGCACCCCCTGCACCCACTATGGTATGAATTTCATCGATAAAGAGAATGATGTCATCGTTTTTCTCTAGCTCATTCATTAAGGCTTTCATTCGCTCTTCAAATTGGCCACGGTATTTAGTGCCGGCAACTAAACTTGCTAAATCCAGGCTGACCACTCTTTTATTGTAAAGCACACGAGATACTTTTTTCTGAATGATTCGCAAAGCAAGACCTTCTGCAATTGCAGATTTACCAACTCCTGGTTCTCCAATGAGTAGCGGGTTGTTTTTCTTTCGTCTACTCAGTATCTGAGAAACGCGTTCAATTTCTTTTTCTCTACCTACTACAGGATCTAGTTTTTCTTGTTCAGCTAGAGCAGTGATGTCTCTACCGAAGTTATCTAAAACAGGGGTTTTAGATTTTTTAGAAGATTTTGTTTCTGAAGTAGGGATAAAAGGATTTTCTTTTCCTTCCCCTTCGTTGTCTTTTTCTTCTGGAAAAGAGGAAGCTGATGGCAATTCTTCATAGGTATCAGAATCGTTTGCAATCATCAGTTTGAATTGTTCTTTGACGATATCATAATCTACATTGAGCTGGGTGAGCAATTTTGTAGTTGGATCGTTTTCATTTCTAAGGATACACAAAAGTAAATGTACAGTATTGATCAGCTCACTTTGAAACAATTTTGCTTCAAGAAAGGTTGTTTTCAATGCCCGCTCAGCTTGTCTAGTGAGGTGCAGATTTTTTTTGTCTTTCAGTGATTGAATGTCGTCTATGGCTGCTGGGTTGAGTATTTCTACTTTACGTCTCAATTCCTCAAGGTTTACTTCAATTGCATTTAATATTGCAATAGCTTTTCCTCCTCCATCTCTTAAAATTCCCAACATCAAATGCTCTGTCCCAATAAAGTTATGTCCCAATCTCAAGGCTTCTTCTTTACTGAAAGCAATTACATCTTTGACGCGCGGTGAAAAATTATCATCCATAGCTTCGTGTTTTTGTCCTTGTTTCACAAATAACAGACCAAAGTTTGTTATCCTTAGCTAATAGACAAAAAAATATTGTGATTTCAAAAAAAGGTATGCAAATATTTACCACCAAAACAGTAGAAAAAACTGTTAATAATTTTGATGATTATTAGGCCTTAAATATCAAAAATTGCTTGATGATTCCTTATTTTAGCTCATTATAATTTACTGATATGAACGAAGGCGACAAGCTGATTCCTATAAAGATTGAAGATGAAATGAAATCGGCATACATTGATTATTCAATGTCTGTCATTGTGTCACGAGCTCTACCTGACGTTAGAGACGGTTTAAAGCCTGTGCACAGAAGAGTACTTTTTGGAATGCATGAATTGGGAATACGTTCCAATACTGCTTATAAAAAATCAGCCCGTATTGTAGGTGAAGTTTTAGGAAAGTACCATCCTCACGGTGACAGTTCTGTATACGATACTATGGTCCGAATGGCTCAGGAGTGGAGTTTGCGTTATCTTTTAGTGGATGGCCAAGGTAATTTCGGATCTGTAGATGGTGATAGTCCAGCGGCCATGAGGTATACTGAGGCTCGAATGCGAAAAATCTCTGAAGATTTGATGGCAGATATCGAAAAAGAGACTGTTGATTTACAACTCAATTTCGATGATACATTAAAAGAACCTACCGTGCTTCCTACAAGAGTCCCAAATTTACTTATCAATGGTGCTTCAGGAATTGCAGTGGGTATGGCTACCAACATGCCTCCACACAACCTGACAGAGGTAGTAGATGGAACCATTCAGTATATTGATAATAATGAAATAACCATAGAAGAGCTCATCAAAACGATCAAGGCACCTGATTTTCCTACTGGAGGGACCATTTATGGTTATGAAGGGGTTAAAGAGGCTTTTTTAACAGGTAGAGGTCGAATTGTAATTCGTGCGAAAGCCAATATCGAAGAAGTTAATGGCAGGGAATGTATTATTGTGAACGAAATCCCTTATCAGGTCAATAAAGCAGAGATGATTCGCAAAACGGCAGACCTGATCAATGACAAAAAAATTGAGGGCATCAGTACCATTCGAGATGAATCTGATCGAAACGGTATGCGTGTTGTATATGTGTTGAAGCGGGATGCGGTACCAAATATTGTGCTAAACAAACTGTACAAATACACTTCACTCCAGTCTTCCTTTAGTGTAAATAATATCGCCCTAGTAAAGGGAAAGCCACAAATGTTGAATCTCAAAGACATGATTCATCATTTTGTGGAACACCGTCATGATGTGGTCGTTCGCAGAACACAGTTTGAACTTAGAAAGGCAGAAGAGCGTGCCCACATTTTAGAAGGTTTAATCATTGCTTCTGATAATATCGACGAAGTAATAGCGATCATCCGTGGTTCCCAAAATGCGGATGCTGCTCGTGAGAATTTGATCAAGCGATTTGAACTATCAGAAATTCAAGCTAAGGCAATTGTTGAAATGCGATTGAGACAGCTGACTGGACTTGAGCAGGATAAGTTGAGATCTGAGTATGATGAACTTTTAAAGACCATTGCCGACCTGAAGGATATCTTAGATAAGAAAGATAGACGAATGGATATTATTAAGGAAGAACTACTCGAAATAAAAAATAAATACGGTGATGAGCGCCGTTCCAATATAGAATATGCTGGAGGAGAATTCAGCATGGAAGATATGATTCCAGATGAAAAGGTAGTCATTACCATTTCACATGCTGGATATATTAAAAGAACACCACTAGCTGAATACAAAACACAAAACAGAGGGGGTGTTGGGCAGAAAGCATCAACCACAAGGGATGAAGATTTTCTTCAAGACCTTTTTGTTGGTACTAATCACCAATACATGCTCTTTTTTACCCAAAAAGGGAAATGCTTTTGGATGCGTGTTTATGAAATTCCAGAAGGATCAAAAACAGCTAAGGGTAGAGCCATTCAGAATTTAATTAATATTGAGCAAGATGACAAAGTCAAAGCTTTTATCTGTACACAAGACTTAAAAGACCAAGACTATATCAACAGTCATTATGTGATCATGGCTACTAAAAAAGGGCAGGTGAAAAAAACCTCCTTAGAACAGTATTCCCGTCCCAGAACCAATGGTATCAATGCGATAAGTGTACGTGAAGGTGATGAGTTGTTGGAAGCAAAATTAACAACTGGTAATAGCCATGTCATGCTGGCGGTTAAATCAGGTAAAGCCATTCGGTTTGAAGAAAGCAAAACGAGACCTATGGGTAGGGGAGCTTCTGGAGTTCGCGGTATTACACTCAATGATGAAAACGACGAAGTTGTTGGAATGATCTCAGTAAATGACATGGATGCAAATGTGCTTGTCGTTTCTGAAAATGGTTATGGAAAGCGATCAAGTTTAGAAGACTATCGAGTCACCAACAGAGGAGGTAAAGGGGTGAAAACCATTTCGATAACAGAAAAAACAGGAGAATTGGTTTCCATAAAAAATGTGACAGATCAAGATGACTTGATGATTATCAACAAATCTGGTATTGCAATTCGCATGGAAGTAAGTGGTCTGCGTGTTATGGGTAGAGCTACTCAAGGAGTTCGTCTAATAAACCTTAAAGGTGAGGACACTATTGCTGCTGTCGCTAAGGTGATGAAAGATGAAGATACCATAGAAGATGTTAATGACCTTGAAGTCAACGATGGCACCATTATTGAATAACTAAAAACAAATTACTTAAAATGAAAAAATACACTACACTTGTTTTACTATTGTTCATATCTCTTTCTTTTGGACAAAAAAAAGAGATCAAGAAAGCGGAAAAATTATTTGAATCTGGAGACGTAAAAGGGGCTGCCGATATTTTGACCGCTAATGCAACTCTTTTTGAATCAGCAGATGAAAAAGTTACACTTCAAAAGATCTATTTAGAAGCGAAAATCGATCAGAAGAATAAAGAATTTGAATCTTCTTATCAAAAATATACGGCTTTTACTGCTGCTGGGGGTAAAGATTTAGAATACGACAATCAAATTACTTCCTTGACCTCTGATATTGTAAATAGTGCTATTGAGGACAATGCAGAAAAACGTTATTCTGATGCCGCTTCAAAATTATATTTGGCCTATACGATAAACCCAGAAGTAAATAAAGATTACCTCTATTATGCAGCCTCAAGTGCTGTCAATGGTTCAGATTTCGAAAGTGCTTTGGAGTATTACAATGCATTAAAAGAAATTAAATACGAAGGAATTACAACCCGATACTATGCTAAAACTGTAGAAACAGGCGAAGAAGTCGAATTTTCAGAGTCAGAATACAACATCTACAAAAAGACAAAAGAGTATTCGGATTTTCGTGAAGAAACTTCAGAATCAAAATATCCTGAAATCATTAAAAACATCGCTTTGATTTACGCGCAGTTGGGTGATAATGAAAAAGCTATGGAAGCCGTTAAAATTGCTCGTGAAGCTGACCCTAAAGACCTAAATCTTATCTTGACAGAAGCGAATTTGTACATTCAGTTAAAAGAAAATGATCGTTTTGAAGTATTGATGAAAGAAGCGATTTCTCAAGACCCTAATAATGCTACGCTGTATTTTAATCTTGGGGTAGTAAATGCACAAAGAGGAGAGCGTGATGAAGCAAAAAAATATTATTTAAAAACAATTGAATTGGACTCAAATTTTGAATCGGGTTATCTCAACCTTGTTTCTTTAATCTTAGAAGGGGAAAGTACTATTGTTGATGAAATGAATGGTCTGGGAACTTCTAGAGCGGACAATGCACGTTACGATGAATTAAAAACTGAACGAGAAAACCTATACAAAGAATGTGTTCCTATTCTTGAAAAGCTTGTAGAGCTAAACAACAATCAGGAAGCTGTAAAGACTTTGATGAATATCTATGGAACCCTTGGAAATAATGAAGGTTTTATGAAAATGAAAGGTCTTATCGTAGAATAAACAGAATGTTTTGAAATGTTAAAAACCCTCCTTGCAGAGGGTTTTTTTATATCATTTTTTTGATGATTCTGAGTTTATGCGAATGCTGCTTGGTTTCCTCGTTGTAAATACCTGTTTGATCTATTCGGTCTATACGAACTTTACCGTGGGCATGAAGAATATGATGGTTTTCTAAAAGTATTCCTACATGGATTATTTTTCCCTCCTCATTGTCAAAAAAAGCAAGATCTCCAGCCTCACTTTCCGCAATGAAGCTTAGTGTTTCTCCAAGTTGTGCTTGTTGATGGGCATCTCTAGGTAGAACATGACCATTTATTCGATAGACCATTTGGGTTAGTCCAGAACAATCTATACCGAGTGGACTTTTACCTCCCCATAAATAAGGGGTGTTAAGATAGAGGGATGCTGTTTTAATCAAATTTGATTTTTCTAAAACGCCAGAGTTGGAAGGACCTTCGTAACGATGCCTAAGCCAATCACAGGCACCTACGTTACTTCCTAGCACCAAAGAGGTAAGTTGACCTTCCTTAGCTTCGATATAATGAATCAATTGAGAACTGAAACTACTTTTTTCATGAGTAATTGCTACTGCTTCCTTATCCGGAATAAGTTTTGCCTGTTTTTTGTCTATCCATCCACTGTAACTATCAGCTAAAGAAGTAATTTGAAACCAGTCTTTTTTATGAGAAATTATTTTAAAACAATCACCGTAAAGAAGTTGAGAAACTAGTTCGCTTTGATGAGAATTTTCACTTCTCATGGGAACGATACTCAAATGACAAATGCCGTATTCCAAGATTTTTTTATCAAAAAAATTAGTAGTAAATAGTATAAACAAAAATAGCGATTTTAAGTCCAAAGTCCGTGAACTGATCAAAAAATAGTGTTTATCCGTAGAAGTTTATGTAGTTTTGATTTAAAAGTTTTTGTTGAAATCTATTTGGAATTACTTGGTGCGACAACAAAGGGTCTTGTATAAATCCCTTTTACTTCTTTCGAGTTCTTTATTCATCCTTTCTATTTTTCCCCTTGGTGTTCAGTTTAAGTATGAATTTCAAAAAGGGAAGGTTTGGCAGTATCCAGATTTTTACGCTCCCTTTGATTTTTCGATATTAAAATCTGAGGCAGAACTTAATAATGATGAAGCTGCTGTTCTAAAAGAATTAAAACCGTACTTCCGTGCAGATTTAAACATTAAAGAAAAGGTTTTTGAGGCCTATCCAGTCCAGTTTGAGCGACTGTTTGGTGCAGAAGAAAATAACATACGATTGGACAGTTTGTATGAATTTGGATCTCAGCTTTTACAGGAAATATATGTAAATGGAGTGCTTGCACCAAACGAAGTTTTAAATGTTGATCAGTCAATTTTTTTGATTCAGGGCCAGATAGAACTTTTGTTAAAAGCGAGCGAACTGTTTCGGTCGGAACAACTATTTTCCTTTATCAGTCAAGCAGTTGAAACGACTTCCTTTACTGAATATGAGAATTTGTACAAAGATCTTTTTTTTGATTTAATTGTGCCGAATGTAACTTTGGATCGTGCTTTTTATGAACTAGAAAAACAACAGGCACTTCAAAATATTTCTCGATCTAGAGGTTTTGTTGCTGCAGAAGAATTAATCATTACAAAAGGGGCAAGGGTTGACGATAAGGCATATGAAAAGTTGTATTCTATAAAGCAGGAGTTGACATTGCAACAAGACGGTCAAAATTCTTCATGGATTGTTTTTGGCTATTCGATCCTAATCGTTTTGACCTTTACATTGCTCTTAATTTTTTTACACACTTATCGTTTTGAAATTTACAGCAACAACAAAAAATTGACATTTATTTTTTTCAATATTGTCATTGTTTTGACTGCTGTAACATTTACATTAAATTACAATACAGATGCAATATTTGCTGTTCCTATCTGCATTTTACCTCTTATCATAAAGGCTTTTTTTGATGCAAGACTGGGGTTATTTACTCATTTGCTCACTGTTTTACTAATCGGTTTTATTGTTCCGAATAGTTTTGAGTTTGTTTTTCTACAGATCACTGCTGGTATTGTTACAATACAGTCTGTTGCTCAATTGTACCGTCGAGCTAATTTGTTTATTTCTGTAGGTCAGATTGTTCTGGTCTATTTTATCGGTTATATTTCTTTTACAAGCATACAGGAAGGAACCTTACTTCAGTTAAACC